>ERZ1034925.2-NODE-2-length-267040-cov-320.870805_pt1 | contig 267040 bp, 214 predicted proteins | sample MGYA00520687_ERZ1034925 | MGnify/ENA primary metagenome ERZ1034925 (study PRJEB33766, sample SAMN09781758) | gut metagenome | biome: gut microbiome | host: Homo sapiens | place: Madagascar | study: EMG produced TPA metagenomics assembly of the PRJNA485056 data... | reverse complement strand
AGACTAACCCACAGATCCAGCAGCGAAGAGACGCAGCGCGTGAGCGTATTCAGTCCGCCTCGCCTGAGCAGCGCCAGGCAGTCCGCGAGAAAATGCAGACTAACCCACAGATCCAGCAGCGAAGAGACGCAGCGCGTGAGCGTATTCAGTCAGCCTCGCCTGAGCAGCGCCAGGTGTTTAAGGAAAAAGTACAGCAGCGCCCACTGAACCAACAGCAACGTGATAACGCCCGCCAGCGTGTTCAATCAGCATCACCTGAACAACGTCAGGTTTTTCGGGAAAAAGTTCAGGAGAGCCGCCCACAACGTCTAAACGACAGTAACCATACTGTCAGGCTGAATAACGAGCAACGGTCAGCAGTACGCGAACGTCTCTCTGAGCGCGGAGCAAGGCGACAGGAAAGGTAAATTGCAGACGTAAAAAAAGCGGCGTGGTTAGCCGCTTTTTTAATTGCCGGATGTTCCGGCAAACGAACAATTACTTCTTCTTCGCTTTCGGGTTCGGCAGGTCGGTAATGCTACCTTCGAACACTTCTGCCGCCAGGCCCACAGACTCGTGCAGAGTCGGGTGCGCGTGGATGGTCAGTGCGATGTCTTCAGCATCACAACCCATTTCGATTGCCAGGCCGATTTCACCCAGCAGCTCGCCGCCGTTGGTACCGACAATCGCACCACCGATCACACGGTGAGATTCTTTGTCGAAAATCAGCTTGGTCATACCGTCTGCGCAGTCGGAAGCGATAGCACGACCAGAAGCAGCCCACGGGAAGGTGGCGGTTTCATAGCTGATGCCTTTCTCTTTCGCTTCTTTCTCAGTCAGACCTACCCATGCAACTTCTGGTTCGGTATAGGCGATGGACGGGATAACTTTCGGATCGAAGTAGTGTTTCTTACCGGCGATAACTTCAGCGGCAACGTGACCTTCGTGAACACCTTTGTGTGCCAGCATCGGCTGACCGACGATATCGCCGATAGCAAAGATGTGCGGTACGTTGGTACGCAGCTGTTTGTCAACGCGGATGAAACCACGGTCGTCCACTTCCACGCCAGCTTTGCCTGCGTCGAGGTTTTTACCGTTCGGCACACGACCAATCGCTACCAGCACGGCGTCGTAACGCTGCGGTTCAGCGGGTGCTTTTTTGCCTTCCATCGTCACATAAATACCGTCTTCTTTCGCTTCAACGGCGGTAACTTTGGTTTCCAGCATCAGGTTGAATTTCTTGCTGATACGCTTGGTGAAGACTTTAACGATGTCTTTGTCAGCTGCCGGGATAACCTGGTCGAACATTTCAACCACGTCAATCTGTGAACCCAGCGCGTGGTATACGGTGCCCATTTCCAGACCGATGATACCGCCACCCATTACCAGCAGGCGTTCTGGTACTTCTTTCAGTTCCAGCGCGTCAGTGGAGTCCCAGATACGCGGATCTTCATGCGGAATAAACGGCAGTTGGATCGGGCGAGAACCCGCTGCAATGATCGCGTTGTCGAAGTTGATCACGGTTTTACCGTTCTCACCTTCAACTTCCAGGGTGTTAGCCCCGGTAAATTTACCCAGACCGTTGACCACTTTGACTTTGCGGCCTTTCGCCATACCAGCCAGACCACCGGTCAGCTGATTGATCACTTTCTCTTTCCAGGTACGAATCTTGTCAATATCGGTTTTCGGTTCGCCGAAGACGATACCGTGTTCAGCCAGCGCTTTGGCTTCTTCGATAACTTTTGCTACGTGCAGCAGTGCTTTAGAAGGGATACAGCCGACGTTCAGGCAAACACCGCCAAGGGTGTTGTAACGTTCTACGATTACGGTTTCCAGACCTAAATCAGCGCAACGGAAGGCAGCGGAGTAACCTGCGGGGCCTGCCCCAAGTACCACGACCTGAGTTTTGATTTCAGTACTCATCATGACCTCTATATATTTATCTCCGGCGGTCATACCCGTCGTCTTTCAGGCCGCAGCGGCGTTAGCTTCACGCCCTCACCCCAGTCACTTACTTATGTAAGCTCCTGGGGATTCTGGCGCTTGCTACCTTGCTGCACCCAGAAATCCATAGGGTATGTGAAGTAATACCCTAACCACCACCGGGTCGTTCTATCCGTCGGTATTTTACAAAATTGTTAACAATTTTTAAACAACAAACGGCAACCGATTTGTCTATTCGCTAATAACCTCAATACATTCATGAGATTACCAGAAAAAAGCCGGCCGTTGGGCCGGCTCTTTTACTTACATCACCAGACGGCGAATGTCAGACAGCGTGTTGTTAATGATGGTAATGAAACGGGCACCATCAGCACCGTCGATCACGCGGTGGTCGAAGGAGAGAGAAATCGGCAGCATCAGACGCGGCACGAACTCTTTACCATTCCACACCGGCTCCATCGCGGACTTGGAAACGCCGAGGATAGCTACTTCCGGCGCGTTCACAATCGGCGCGAAGTGGGTAGTACCCAGGCCGCCGATGCTGGAGATGGTGAAGCAACCGCCCTGCATTTCGCCCGCAGTCAGCTTACCGTCACGCGCTTTCTTAGAAATAGTCATCAGCTCGCGAGACAGCTCGATGATGCCTTTCTTGTTGACGTCTTTGAATACCGGAACAACCAGACCGTTCGGGGTATCCACCGCCACACCGATGTTGATGTATTTCTTCAGGGTCAGACGCTGACCGTCTTCCGACAACGAACTGTTGAAGCGAGGCATCTGCTCAAGAGCTGCAGCAACGGCTTTCATGATGAAGACAACCGGGGTGATCTTCACATCCAGCTTACGTTTCGCCGCTTCTTCGTTCTGCTGTTTACGGAACGCTTCCAGCTCGGTGATATCGGTTTTGTCGAAGTGAGTAACATGCGGGATCATCACCCAGTTACGGCTCAGGTTCGCACCAGAAATTTTCTGGATACGGCCCAGTTCCACTTCTTCGATTTCACCAAACTTGCTGAAGTCCACCTTCGGCCACGGCAGCATGCCTGGGATACCGCCGCCAGTCGCCGCCGGAGCTGCTTCTGCACGTTTGATAGCTTCTTTCACGTAAGCCTGAACGTCTTCGCGCAGGATACGACCTTTACGGCCAGTGCCCTTCACTTTCGCCAGGTTAACGCCAAACTCGCGTGCCAGACGGCGGATCAGCGGAGTCGCGTGAACGTAAGCGTCGTTTTCTGCAAATTCAGATTTGCCTTCCGCTTTCGCAGCCGGTGCTGCTGCCGGAGCTTCAGCTTTTGCTGCCGGAGCCGGCGCTGCCGCTTCCTGTTTCGCAGGAGCTGCCGCAGGCGCTGCGCCTTCAACTTCGAAGATCATAATCAGCGAGCCAGTTTTCACTTTATCGCCAACGTTGACTTTCAGTTCCTTCACGACGCCTGCAAACGGAGCCGGAACTTCCATAGAGGCTTTGTCGCCTTCTACGGTAATCAGTGACTGTTCAGCGGCAACTTTGTCGCCCACTTTCACCATCACTTCGGTCACTTCAACTTCGTCACCGCCGATATCCGGAACGTTAACTTCTTTCACGCCAGCCGCTGGTGCAGGGGCCGCTGCCGGAGCCGCTTCCTGTTTAGCCGCCGGAGCTGCCGCGCCTGCTTCACCCGCGACTTCGAAGACCATAATCAGCGAGCCGGTAGACACTTTGTCACCCACGTTCACTTTGATCTCTTTCACGGTGCCAGCAAACGGAGCCGGAACTTCCATAGACGCTTTATCGCCTTCTACGGTGATCAGCGACTGTTCAGCTTCAACTTTATCGCCAACTTTCACCAGGATTTCGGTCACTTCAACTTCGTCGCTGCCGATATCCGGAACGTTAACGTCTTTTGCCGCTGCAGCCGCTGGTGCTGCTGCCGGAGCTGCTTCTTTCTTCTCTTCTGCCTGAGCAGGTGCAGCGTCTGCTGCACCGTCGGCGGAATCGAAAATCATAATCAGTGCGCCGGTCTGGGTTTTATCGCCAACAGAGACTTTGATCTCTTTAACGATACCCGCCTGCGGAGACGGAACTTCCATAGAGGCTTTGTCGCCTTCTACGGTGATCAGCGACTGTTCGGCTTCAACTTTGTCGCCCACTTTGACCAGGATCTCGGTGATTTCAACTTCATCAGCCCCGATGTCCGGTACTTTGATTTCGATAGCCATTATTCTTTTACCTCTTACGCCAGACGCGGGTTAACTTTATCTGCATCGATGTTGAATTTGGCGATTGCGTCAGCAACCACTTTCTTATCGATTTCGCCACGTTTAGCCAGTTCGCCCAGCGCCGCTACAACCACGTAGGAAGCATCAACTTCGAAGTGGTGACGCAGGTTCTCACGGCTGTCGGAACGACCGAAGCCATCAGTACCCAGTACGCGGTAGTCGTCAGCCGGTACGTAAGTACGGACCTGCTCAGCGAACAGTTTCATATAGTCGGTAGATGCCACTGCCGGAGCGTCGTTCATCACCTGAGCGATATACGGAACGCGCGGAGTTTCCAGCGGGTGCAGCATGTTCCAGCGTTCACAATCCTGACCATCTCGCGCCAGTTCGGTGAAGGAGGTCACGCTATAAACGTCAGAACCTACGCCGTAATCTTTCGCCAGGATCTCTGCCGCTTCACGGACGTGACGCAGGATAGAACCGGAGCCCAGCAGCTGAACTTTACCTTTGCTACCTTCAATGGTTTCGAGTTTGTAGATACCTTTACGGATACCTTCCTCAGCACCTTCCGGCATTGCCGGCATGTGGTAGTTTTCGTTCAGCGTGGTGATGTAGTAGTAAACGTTCTCTTGTTTTTCACCGTACATACGCTCCAGACCGTCATGCATAATGACAGCAACTTCGTAAGCGTAAGCCGGGTCGTAAGAGATACAGTTCGGAATAGTCAGCGACTGAATGTGGCTGTGACCATCTTCGTGCTGCAGACCTTCGCCGTTCAGGGTGGTACGACCGGAAGTACCGCCGATCAGGAAGCCACGCGCTTGCTGGTCGCCAGCCGCCCAGCACAGATCGCCAATACGCTGGAAGCCGAACATCGAGTAATAGATGTAGAACGGGATCATCGGCAGATTGTTGGTGCTGTAAGAGGTCGCCGCTGCCAGCCAGGAACAACCTGCGCCCAGCTCGTTGATCCCTTCCTGCAGAATCTGACCTTTCTCGTCTTCTTTATAGTAAGCAACCTGCTCGCGGTCCTGCGGGGTGTACTGCTGACCGTTCGGGCTGTAAATACCAATCTGACGGAACAGACCTTCCATACCGAAAGTACGCGCTTCGTCGGCGATGATCGGTACCAGACGATCTTTGATCGACTTGTTCTTCAGCATTACGTTCAGGGCACGAACGAAAGCGATAGTGGTAGAGATCTCTTTGCTCTGCTCTTCCAGCAGCGCGCCGAAGTCTTGCAGGCTCGGCAGCTCAAGCTTCTCGGTGAAGTTCGGCTGACGGCTTGGCAGATAACCGTGCAGTTTCTGACGCTGTGCGTGCAGATAGGTATGCTCTTCAGAACCTTCCGGGAAGGTGATGTACGGCAGTTTTTCGATATCTGCATCAGACACCGGCACATTGAAACGGTCGCGGATGTGACGCACGCCGTCCATGTTCATTTTCTTAACCTGGTGCGCGATGTTTTTACCTTCAGCCGCGTCGCCCATGCCGTAACCTTTAATGGTATGAGCAAGGATTACTGTCGCTTTGCCTTTGGTTTCCTGCGCTTTCTTGAATGCAGCGTAGATTTTCTTCGGATCGTGACCACCACGGTTCAGTGCCCAGATCTGCTCGTCAGTCCAGTCTGCAACCAGTGCTGCGGTTTCAGGATATTTACCGAAGAAGTGTTCACGAACGTACGCACCATCTTTCGATTTGAAGGTCTGGTAGTCGCCGTCAACGGTTTCGTTCATCAGCTGGATCAGTTTACCGCTGGTATCTTTACGCAGCAGTTCATCCCAACGGCTACCCCACATCACTTTGATCACGTTCCAGCCAGCACCTTCGAAGATGCCTTCCAGTTCGTTGATGATCTTGCCGTTACCGGTGACCGGGCCGTCAAGACGCTGCAGGTTACAGTTGATAACGAAGACCAGGTTATCCAGTTTTTCACGGGTAGCGATGGTGATCGCACCTTTGGATTCCGGTTCGTCCATTTCACCGTCGCCGAGGAACGCGTAAACGGTCTGTTTAGAGGTATCTTTCAGGCCACGGTGTTCCAGATATTTCAGGAATTTAGCCTGGTAAATAGCACCAATCGGCCCCAGACCCATAGATACGGTCGGGAACTGCCAGAATTCCGGCATCAGTTTCGGGTGCGGATAGGAAGAGAGGCCATTGCCGTGAACTTCCTGACGGAAGTTATCCAGCTGCTCCTGAGTCAGACGACCTTCCAGGAAAGCACGAGCGTACACGCCCGGGGAGATGTGGCCCTGGAAGTAAACCAGGTCGCCGCCATCCTGCTCGTTGCGTGCACGGAAGAAGTGGTTAAAGCACACATCATAAATGGTTGCGGAAGACTGGAAGGACGCCATATGGCCGCCCAGTTCGAGGTCTTTTTTCGACGCACGCAGCACCGTCATGATGGCGTTCCAGCGGATAGCTGAACGAATACGGCGTTCCAGTTCCAGATTACCCGGATACTCCGGTTGTTCTTCAACGGGGATGGTGTTGATGTAGTTGCTGATACCTGTGCCTGCGGCTACGTTTACACCGCCTTTGCGGGCTTCAGCAAGCAGTTGGTCGATCAGATACTGAGCACGCTCAACACCTTCTTCACGGATGACCGATTCGATCGCCTGGAGCCAGTCGCGAGTTTCGATCGGATCCACGTCATTTGGGAAACGTTCTGACATGGGTTATTCCTTATCTATCTAATAACGTTGAGTTTTCTGGAACCTGTCCCATTGAACTCTCGCCGGAAAGCTCAATAAGACAGGTTCTACGTTTAGTTGCCGCGCTTTTATATGCGCTTGATTTACAACATCTTCTGGATAATTTTTACCAGAAAAATCACTAATTCTTTCGTTGCTCCAGACGACGCAGAGAACGCTCACGGCGGCTCTCTTCACGACTTCTGTCGAGCAAAATTTCTTCGATAAAGGCCAGATGGCGATGCGATGCTTCGCGCGCTTCTTCCGGCTTACCGGCCATAATCGCTTCAAATATGCGGGTGCGGTGACTACTCACCAGCGGCAGCATCTCGCGACGCGAATAGAGCAATTCGAAGTTCTGGCGGACATTCTGGGCCAACATCGGCTCCATACACCTTAGCAGATGAAGCAGAACCACATTGTGGGCCGCTTCAGTGACAGCAATCTGATACTGGAGTACGGCGTTTGATTCCGCGTCCAGATCGCCAGACTGCTGCGCCAGCTCTATGGCGTGGTGGAGTTCACGGATGCGTTCCTTGTCTTCATCGGTACTACGCAGCGCGGCGTAATAAGCGGCGATACCTTCCAGGGCGTGTCGTGTTTCGAGCAAGTCATACTGTGACTCAGGATGGTCGGAGAGCAGCTCCACCAGCGGATCGCTGAAGCTTTGCCATAGGCTGCTCTGGACAAAAGTGCCGCCACCCTGGCGACGAAGCAACAAGCCCTTCGCTTCGAGACGTTGAATCGCCTCACGCAAGGAGGGACGGGAGACGTCAAACTGTTTTGCCAGTTCGCGTTCCGGTGGGAGTTTTTCGCCCGGGCGGAGAGTGCCTTCGAGGATCAAAAACTCCAGTTGCTGCTCAATCACATCGGAGAGTTTTGGTTGGCGGATTTTGCTGTAGGCCATGAGTTCCTGTCTTAAGCCACTTGCCGAAGTCAATTGGTCTTACCAATTTCATGTCTGTGACGCTAAAGTAACAAAGTATTCACCTTATGTCCATACAGGTTTTGATTGAAATCATGAAACTGTGCACATTTTAACAACTTGACATATATAACGTTTCAAAGTTGTAACTATGCACAAATGTAGACTTTACGTAGGAAAGGAGTTTTTTAACGATTATTAAACTATAAAAATCCGAATTGAACCGATTCACTTACCAATTTTGTGATTTTTAATTCAATTAAAACGAATTTAAATTCATTCTACATATTGAGAGGGGTTGAGGCTGAGCTTTACAAACGGTTTCTTTTTAAGCAACTCATCTTCAACCATGCATAAAGCGGGTGCATTCGCTGCCGCATACCATTATTCTTGATCTGACGGAAGTCTTTTTGTAACAATTCAAACTTCTTTGATGTAAACAAATTAATACAACAAACGGAATTGCAAACTTACACACGCATCACTGCGTAGATCAAAAAAACAACCACCGCACGAGGTTTCATGATGGAAGGTCAACAGCACGGCGAGCAGCTAAAGCGCGGCCTTAAAAACCGCCATATTCAGCTTATCGCGCTGGGTGGCGCGATAGGGACCGGGTTATTCCTGGGTAGCGCCTCCGTAATACAGTCCGCAGGGCCAGGGATTATCCTGGGTTACGCCATTGCTGGTTTTATCGCCTTTCTGATCATGCGTCAGCTGGGTGAAATGGTGGTCGAAGAACCTGTCGCAGGCTCCTTTAGCCACTTTGCTTATAAATACTGGGGCAGTTTTGCCGGTTTCGCCTCTGGCTGGAACTACTGGGTACTGTACGTTTTAGTTGCCATGGCTGAGCTGACTGCCGTGGGTAAATACATTCAGTTCTGGTATCCGGAAATCCCCACCTGGGTTTCTGCCGCCGTATTCTTTGTGGTGATTAACGCCATCAACCTGACCAACGTTAAAGTGTTTGGCGAGATGGAGTTCTGGTTTGCCATTATCAAAGTTATCGCGGTGGTAGCGATGATCATCTTCGGCGGCTGGCTGCTATTCAGTGGCAACGGCGGCCCGCAGGCGACCGTTAGCAACCTGTGGGATCAGGGTGGTTTCCTGCCGCACGGCTTCACCGGGCTGGTGATGATGATGGCGATTATCATGTTCTCGTTCGGTGGTCTGGAACTGGTGGGGATCACCGCAGCAGAAGCTGATAACCCGGAGCAAAGTATACCGAAAGCAACTAACCAGGTTATCTACCGCATCCTGATTTTCTATATTGGTTCGTTAGCCGTTCTGCTCTCACTGATGCCGTGGACCCGCGTTACCGCCGATACCAGTCCGTTTGTGCTGATCTTCCACGAGTTAGGCGATACCTTTGTGGCGAATGCGCTGAACATCGTGGTACTGACTGCGGCGCTCTCCGTGTACAACAGCTGCGTATATTGCAACAGCCGTATGCTGTTTGGTCTGGCACAACAGGGTAATGCGCCAAAAGCGCTGGCGTCTGTCGATAAACGTGGTGTACCAGTAAATACCATTCTGGTGTCTGCACTGGTAACGGCGTTGTGCGTACTGATTAACTACCTTGCCCCAGAGTCCGCTTTCGGACTGTTAATGGCGCTGGTGGTATCTGCACTGGTAATCAACTGGGCGATGATTAGCCTGGCGCATATGAAATTCCGTCGCGCCAAGCAGGAACAAGGCGTGGTAACTCACTTCCCTGCTCTGCTTTATCCGCTGGGTAACTGGATCTGCCTGCTGTTTATGGCGGCGGTACTGGTGATTATGCTGATGACCCCAGGAATGGCGATTTCGGTATACCTGATCCCGGTATGGCTGATCGTGTTAGGTATCGGCTATCTGTTTAAAGAGAAAACCGCCAAAGCCGTAAAAGCGCATTAATCTCTCTACGCCCTCACCCGTACAGGGTGAGGGCAATAATCTTTACACCAACGCCCCGTAAATCGTCAGTAGTGCAATCACCACCACGACCACGAACGAGGTTTTCTTCGCCATTGAAACCGCTGCCTTCGGCGTCTCCACCTTATCGACATGCGGTTCACGCGCCAGAGAGAACTGCGCCAGACGCGTTAACACCTGATACTGCGAAGTATGGAAATCACCCAGCGAAGCAAACCAGGCCGGTAACGCTTTCTCACCATGACCGATCAAGGCATATACCACACCCGCAAGACGAACCGGCACCCAATCCAGTACATGAAGCACGGCATCAATGCCGGACTGTAAACGATGATGCGGCGTCTGATATCGCGCCAGCCAGTATTGCCATGCACGCAAAAACGCATACCCCATCAGCGTAACGGGTCCCCAGGTTCCCCCCACAATCAGCCAGAACAGCGGTGCAAGATAAAAACGAAAGTTAATCCACAGCAATGCATTTTGCAGCTCACGCAAATACTCACGTTCGTCGCAGCCTGCCGGGACGCCGTGAATCATGGTGAGTTCGCCAGCCATCGTGGCACGGGCATGGCTATCATTACGTGAAGCAGCTGTCAGATAAGCATGATAATGAAGACGAACTTTACCTGCGCCAATACACAGCAAACCAATCAGCAGCCACACCAGTAGCGTGGGAACGTTGAACAATACTCCCTGCAATGCGCGTAACAGTAAAAAAGTCACGCCCATCGCAATAATGGTCATGCCTAACGTGCGCCCGAGAGAAAAATGTTTCACCCGCCGAAAGAACGCTTCAAGACGATGATCAAGCTGCCAGTGCTCGCCCAACTTAAACAGGCGCTCGAAAATTAACACCAGTAAGGTTGTAAATAGCGTCATGTTGTCTCCTTGCTGACCAGCACACGAAACCGTGCCCAATCAAATGCAGGACCGGGATCGGTTTTCCGATCCGGCGCAATATCACAATGGCCCGTCATGTTTTTAGCGATATCCGGATAGCAATCAATCAGTGCCCGCGTAACCGCCGCAAGCTGTTGATACTGCGCATCGGTATACGCCAGCGTATCGGTGCCTTCAAGCTCAATCCCAATAGAAAAATCATTGCAGCGTTCGCGCCCCTGATACTGAGAGACTCCCGCATGCCATGCACGTTTATCGAAAGGAACATACTGGACTATTTCACCATCACGGCGAATCAAACAGTGAGCGGAGACGCGCAAATGGGCGATTTCAGCAAAGAAAGGATGTGCCTGCGGATCAATAGTTCCAGTGAATAATGCGTCGATCCACGGACCGCCAAACTCGCCTGGCGGCAGGCTAATATTGTGCACCACCAGCAGGGTGGGTGTTTCGTCATCCGGGCGGCAATCGTAATGTGGTGAGGGAACGCGGCGCGCGCCAACCAGCCACCCCTGTTCTAACAACATGCAGGATCTCCTTATATGTGGTGCTAATACCCGGTTCAGAGTAGCATGTTTCTACCTTATGATTCGTTAGCTATCTGGAGTTTTAACATGCCGCCTCGCCGCTATAACCCTGACACCCGACGTGACGAGCTGCTGGAACGCATTAATCTCGATATCCCCGGCGCGGTGGCCCAGGCGCTGCGGGAAGATTTAGGCGGAACAGTCGATGCCAACAATGATATTACGGCAAAACTTTTACCGGAAAATTCTCGCTCTCATGCCACGGTGATCACCCGCGAGAATGGCGTCTTTTGCGGCAAACGCTGGGTTGAAGAGGTGTTTATTCAACTGGCAGGCGACGATGTCACCATAATCTGGCATGTGGATGACGGCGATGTCATCAACGCCAATCAACCCTTGTTCGAACTTGAAGGCCCATCCCGCGTGCTGTTAACGGGCGAACGCACTGCGCTTAATTTTGTGCAAACCCTTTCAGGAGTTGCCAGTAAGGTACGCCACTATGTCGAATTGCTGGAAGGCACCAACACGCAGTTGTTGGATACGCGCAAAACCTTACCCGGCCTGCGTTCAGCTCTGAAATACGCGGTTCTTTGCGGCGGCGGAGCGAATCACCGTCTGGGGCTTTCTGATGCCTTCCTGATCAAAGAAAACCATATTATTGCCTCCGGCTCAGTGCGCCAGGCGGTCGAAAAAGCGTCCTGGCTGCACCCGGATGCGCCAGTAGAAGTCGAAGTAGAGAATCTGGAAGAACTTGATGAAGCCCTGAAAGCAGGAGCCGATATCATCATGCTGGATAACTTCGAAACAGAACAGATGCGCGAAGCCGTCAAACGCACCAACGGCAAGGCGCTACTGGAAGTGTCTGGCAACGTCACTGACAAAACACTGCGTGAATTTGCCGAAACGGGCGTGGACTTTATCTCCGTCGGTGCGCTAACTAAACACGTACAAGCACTCGACCTTTCAATGCGTTTTCGCTAATAGTTGACAGATTTATCCGCTCCATCGCGGGCGGATAATCTCCCCTTCCCCAACTTTCTTCGTAACGCCTCGCAAATTTCTTGTCTTTCGCTGCAACGAAATAAAAAACCTCGGAATCTGCTTTCCCGTTTCGTTTTTTGCCCCTCGCCTGTGCTGATGGCGTTTGCCAAAGTAGCGCCAACTAAATCAAGGAGCGAAACAGATGGACAAGCAACGCGGTTTTACACTTATCGAACTGATGGTGGTTATTGGCATCATTGCCATTTTAAGCGCCATTGGTATTCCCGCTTATCAAAACTACCTGCGCAAAGCCGCACTCACCGACATGCTACAAACCTTTGTGCCTTACCGTACCGCCGTAGAGTTGTGCGCGCTGGAACATGGTGGATTAGATACCTGCGACGGTGGCAGCAATGGCATTCCCTCGCCTACCACCACCCGCTATGTTTCAGCCATGAGTGTGGCAAAGGGCGTGGTGTCGCTGACCGGGCAAGAAAGTCTCAATGGGCTAAGCGTCGTCATGACACCGGGTTGGGATAACGCAAACGGCGTCACCGGCTGGACGCGCAACTGCAATATTCAAAGTGACAGCGCATTGCAGCAAGCCTGCGAAGATGTCTTCCGCTTTGATGACGCCAACTAAGGAGCGGCAATGAATATTCCACAGCTCACGGCCCTGTGTCTGCGTTATCAGGGAGTCTTGCTGGATGCCAGCGAAGAAGTGGTTCATGTTGCGGTGGTCGATGCCCCCTCACATGAGTTGCTGGACGCATTGCATTTCGCTACCACCAAACGTATTGAGATCACCTGCTGGACGCGCCAACAAATGGAAGGTCACGCCAGTCGCACACAACAGACATTGCCCGTAGCTGTTCAGGAGAAGCATCAGCCCAAAGCAGAGTTGCTAGCTCGAACGTTACAATCTGCGCTGGAACAACGCGCGTCTGATATTCATATCGAACCAGCGGACAATGCCTACCGCATCCGCTTGCGTATCGACGGCGTATTGCATCCTTTACCGGATGTTTCACCGGATGCCGGAGTCGCATTAACCGCCAGATTAAAAGTGCTGGGAAACCTGGATATTGCGGAACATCGCCTGCCGCAGGACGGGCAATTCACTGTCGAACTGGCAGGAAACGCCGTCTCATTTCGTATTGCGACCTTACCATGTCGGGGTGGTGAAAAGGTGGTATTAAGGTTGTTACAGCAGGTGGGTCAGGCACTGGATGTCAACACGCTTGGAATGCAGCCGTTACAACTGGCGGACTTTGCTCATGCCTTGCAACAACCACAGGGACTGGTGCTGGTAACTGGCCCTACAGGCAGCGGCAAAACGGTCACGCTTTATAGTGCCCTGCAAACGCTGAATACCGCTGACATTAATATTTGTAGCGTCGAAGATCCGGTTGAGATCCCCATAGCCGGACTAAACCAGACGCAAATCCATCCGCGTGCCGGACTCACCTTTCAGGGCGTGTTGCGTGCGTTATTGCGCCAGGATCCTGACGTCATCATGATCGGAGAGATCCGCGATGGCGAAACAGCAGAGATCGCTATTAAAGCGGCGCAAACTGGTCACCTGGTGTTGTCTACCCTACACACTAATTCCACCTGCGAAACGCTGGTACGTTTACAGCAAATGGGAGTCGCCCGCTGGATGCTCTCATCAGCGCTTACGCTGGTAATAGCCCAGCGTCTGGTACGTAAACTTTGCCCACATTGTCGCCAGCAGCAAGGGGAGCCCATCCATATTCCAGTCAATGTATGGCCGTCGCCGCTGCCCCACTGGCAGGCACCCGGTTGTGTACATTGCTACCACGGTTTTTATGGTCGTACGGCCTTATTTGAAGTTCTGCCCATAACGCCGGTCATTCGTCAGCTTATTTCCGCTAATACCGACGTTGAATCGCTGGAAACGCACGCACGACAGGCGGGTATGTGTACGCTTTTTGAAAACGGCTGCCTGGCCGTGGAGCAAGGCTTAACCACCTTTGAAGAGTTAATCCGCGTACTGGGGATGCCGCATGGCGAGTAAGCAACTCTGGCGCTGGCATGGCATAACCGGCGACGGCAATGCGCAAGATGGGATGCTATGGGCAGAGAGCCGTGCTTTGCTGCTCATGGCACTACAGCAACAGATGGTTACCCCACTTAGCCTGAAGCGAATCGCCATCAATTCTGCGCAGTGGCGAGGAGATAAAAGCGCGGAAGTCATTCATCAACTGGCGACGCTACTCAAAGCCGGGTTAACGCTTTCTGAAGGGCTGGCACTGCTGGCGGAACAGCATCCCAGTAAGCAATGGCAAGCGTTGCTGCAATCGCTGGCGCACGATCTCGAACAGGGCATTGCTTTTTCCAATGCCTTATTACCCTGGTCAGAGGTATTTCCGCCACTCTATCAGGCGATGATCCGCACGGGTGAACTGACCGGTAAGCTGGATGAATGCTGCTTTGAACTGGCGCGTCAGCAAAAAGCCCAGCGTCAGTTGACCGACAAAGTGAAATCAGCGTTACGTTATCCCATCATCATTTTAGCGATGGCAATCATGGTGGTTGTGGCAATGCTGCATTTTGTTCTGCCGGAGTTTGCCGCTATCTATAAGACCTTCAACACCCCACTACCGGCACTAACGCAGGGGATCATGACGCTGGCAGACTTTAGTGGCGAATGGAGCTGGCTGCTGGTGTTGTTCGGCTTTCTGCTGGCGATAGCCAATAAGTTGCTGATGCGCCGACCGACCTGGCTTATAGTGCGGCAGAAATTGCTGTTACGCATCCCGATTATGGGTTCACTGATGCGGGGACAAAAACTCACGCAGATTTTTACGATTCTGGCGCTGACACAAAGTGCAGGCATTACTTTTTTGCAGGGCGTAGAGAGCGTCAGAGAAACAATGCGCTGCCCGTACTGGGTGCAACTTCTGACACAAATCCAGCACGATATCAGTAACGGTCATCCCATCTGGCTGGCGCTAAAAAATACCGGGGAGTTTAGCCCGCTCTGTTTGCAATTAGTGAGAACAGGAGAGGCATCCGGCTCGCTGGACCTCATGTTAGACAACCTCGCCCATCATCATCGGGATAACACAATGGCGCTGGCGGATAACCTCGCAGCCTTACTGGAACCGGCGTTGCTGATCATAACGGGAGGAATTATCGGTACGCTGGTGGTGGCGATGTATCTGCCAATTTTCCATTTAGGCGATGCGATGAGTGGGATGGGATAACGCTGGCGTGTTGCTCCACACCAGCGTTGGAAGATTACAGGTTGTTGAAGATGCGGTTTTCTTGTTCCTGCACACGGATAAATGTGGTGCGCTTGGTCAGTTCTTTCAGGCGTGAAGCCCCAACGTATGTACAAGCTGAACGCAGGCCGCCCAAAATATCACGCGCGGTATTTTCAACCGGGCCTCGCAGCGGCAGCTTAACGGTTTTACCTTCTGCTGCGCGATATTCCGCAACGCCGCCAACGTGACGTTTCATCGCAGACTCGGAGCTCATGCCGTAGAACAGCATAAATTTCTCGCCGTTCTCCTCAACGATGCGACCGCCGCTCTCTTCGTGGCCCGCCAGCATGCCGCCAAGCATGACGAAATCGGCACCGCCGCCAAAGGCTTTTGCGACATCGCCCGGCGTGGTGCAGCCACCGTCGCTGACGATCATTCCGCCCAGACCGTGCGCCGCATCGGCACATTCGATTACCGCAGAAAGCTGCGGATAACCGACGCCTGTTTTGACGCGAGTTGTACAAACAGAACCTGGGCCAATGCCAACTTTAACGATATCAGCACCGGAGAGGATAAGCTCCTCACACATTTCACCAGTCACTACGTTGCCAGCACAAATGGTTTTGGTCGGCCACGCTTCACGCGCTTTCGCAACGAACTGCACGAAGTGTTCGGAATAACCATTCGCCACATCAATACAAACGAAGTTTAATGCCGGGTTCAGGTCGAGAATCTGTTTAGTTTTTTCGAAATCCGCATCAGACGTACCGGTAGAAACCATCACATGTTTCAGCACATCAGCGGAAGAATTGTTGATAAACGCTTGCCACTCTTCGACAGAATAGTGTTTATGCACAGCAGTCAAAATATCAAAAGAAGCCAGCGCAGAGGCCATAGAAAATGTACCTACGGTGTCCATATTTGCGGCGATAATTGGCACGCCGGACCAGCTCTGACCTGAATGTTTGAAGGTGAATTGACGTTCCAGTTCAACATCGGAACGGCTTTTAAGAGTGGAGCGTTTAGGGCGGATGAGAACGTCTTTAAAACCTAACTTCAGATCTTCTTCAATACGCATGTGCGGATTCCTGGGGTTAATGGCTATAAGGGTAAGAGCGCAACTCCAGTGACGCTATCATACGCACTAATCAATGCGGCGCAAGACTGCGAAATTGTCTTTTTTTACGCTACAATCCCATAAATTTACCTGGTAAATAGTGAGCGAACGTTTCATCAATTTCGCTTTCGTGCGCTCATTTTTAACGTTTTGATAATCATGATGAATTCCCGGGAATATAAATTATGAGGTATATAGTTGCCTTTACGGGAGGCATTGGCAGTGGCAAGAGTACCGTTGCCAATGCGTTTGCTGATCTCGGAATTAACGTCATTGATGCCGATATTATTGCGCGTCAGGTGGTTGAACCAGGTGCACCTGCGCTACATGCCATTGCTGATCACTTTGGCGCTAACATGATTGCTGCTGATGGAACATTGCAGCGCCGGGCCTTGCGCGAGCGGATCTTCGCCAACCCGGAAGAGAAAAACTGGCTTAACGACCTGCTGCATCCGCTGATTCAGCAAGAGACGCAACACCAGATCCAGCAAGCAACTTCCCCCTATGTACTGTGGGTTGTGCCATTGCTGGTAGAAAACTCACTGTATAAAAAAGCGAATCGAGTGCTGGTGGTGGATGTCAGCCCAGAAACGCAACTTAAGCGCACCATGCAGCGCGATGATGTAACTCGCGAACATGTCGAACAAATCCTTGCTGCTCAGGCAACGCGCGAAGCCCGCCTTGCCGTGGCAGATGACGTCATTGATAATAACGGCGCACCGGATGCTATCGCATCGGATGTTGCCCGCCTGCACGCACACTATTTGCAGCTTGCGTCGCAGTTTGTCTCACAGGAAAAACCGTAATGCAGACCCAGGTCCTTTTTGAACATCCACTAAATGAAAAAATGCGTACATGGCTGCGCATTGAGTTTTTGATTCAGCAACTCACCGTTAATTTACCCATCGTTGACCACGCTGGCGCGCTGCATTTCTTCCGTAATGTCAGTGAATTACTGGATGTTTTCGAGCGCGGCGAAGTCCGCACTGAGCTGTTGAAAGAACTTGACCGGCAGCAACGTAAACTCCAGACCTGGATTGGCGTGCCTGGCGTGGACCAGAGCCGTATTGAAGCATTAATTCAGCAGTTAAAAGCGGCGGGGAGCGTATTAATTTCCGCGCCGCGTATCGGGCAATTTCTGCGTGAAGATCGTTTGATTGCTCTGGTGCGTCAGCGACTGAGCATCCCAGGCGGCTGTTGCAGCTTTGATTTACCTACATTGCACATTTGGCTGCATCTACCCCAGGCGCAGCGCGACAGCCAGGTAGAAACCTGGATTGCCAGCCTGAACCCGCTCACCCAGGCACTTACCATGGTGCTGGATTTAATTCGCCAGTCGGCCCCCTTCCGTAAACAAACCAGCCTGAATGGTTTTTATCAGGATAACGGTGGCGATGCCGACTTGCTGCGCCTGAATCTGTCGCTCGATTCACAGCTTTATCCGCAAATTTCCGGACATAAGAGCCGTTTTGCCATTCGTTTTATGCCGCTGGACACTGAAAACGGACAGGTACCGGAACGTCTGGATTTCGAACTGGCCTGTTGCTAAGGAGTGAAAATGTCAGAAACTATTACGGTGAATTGCCCAACCTGCGGGAAAACGGTGGTGTGGGGTGAAATCAGCCCGTTTCGGCCATTTTGCTCCAAACGTTGTCAGCTGATCGACCTCGGAGAATGGGCTGCTGAAGAAAAACGAATCCCCAGCAGTGGCGATCTTTCCGAAAGCGATGACTGGAGCGAAGAGCCAAAGCAGTGACATTTGTCTGATGCCGCACGTAGGCCTGATAAGACGCGGACAGCGTCGCATCAGGCATCTTGTGCAAATGTCGGATGCGGCGTGAACGCCTTATCCGACCTACAGACGCTTAAGCTTCGCAATTACCGGTTCATTGGCTGGCGGAAAATCATCGGCATTAAGACCGACTAGCGACATCCACTCACCGGGTTGCCCTTCTTTACCCCACGGCTCCCCTTCCCAGCTTTCGACCAGCCAGAACCACAGAGTTATATGCCTGTCCGGGAATTCATATTCCAGTTTTTCAAATAGCGAAAAATGTTGTGGGGTAATCCCGACTTCTTCCTGAAGTTCACGCACCACCGCCTGTTCCGGCGTTTCGCCCATTTCAATTTTACCGCCGGGAAACTCCAGTTTATTCGCCATGTGCGCATCTGCTGCGCGACGCGTTATAAAGATTTCATTGTTCTCGTTGCGAATAATACCTACCGCAATTTGCAGCTTTTTCATTGTCTTAAACCTATAAAAAAGGCGCAGAATCCTGCGCCTTTTACTTCAACTGTTAGCTTTTATTGCAGGCGACCATGGCACTGCTTGTATTTTTTACCAGAACCGCACGGGCAAGGATCGTTACGTCCTACTTTGCGCTCACCGGTTTGCGCCGCCAGTGCAGCTGCGGCTGCAGAGTCGTCATCCTGATGGCTAAGCTGCTGCATTTGCGCTAAACGCTCGGCTTCCATACGACGCTGTTGTTCCAGCTCCTCAACCTCTTCAGGCATACGTACCTGGACTTTGCTCAGCGTGCTGATAACTTCATATTTTAACGACTCCAGCATCGCTGCAAACATGGAGAACGATTCACGTTTGTATTCCTGCTTCGGATCTTTCTGTGCATAGCCACGCAGGTGGATACCCTGACGCAGATAGTCCATCGCCGCCAGGTGCTCTTTCCACAGAGAGTCGAGAGTTTGCAGCATGACGCCTTTTTCGAAGTGACGCATCATCTCAGCACCAACCACTTCTTCTTTACGCTGATACACTTCGATGGACTGCGCCAGAATTCGCTCACGCAGCGTCTCTTCATGCAGTTCTGGTTCTTTATCCAGCCACTCGGCAATTGGCAAATCGAGGTCGAAATCGTTCTTCAGACGTTCCTGCAGCCCCGGAATATCCCACATTTCTTCCAGTGACTGTGGCGGAATGTAGGCATCAATGGTCGCTTTGAACACATCTTCACGAATGCTGTTGATGGTTTCGCTCACATCGCTGACATCCAGCAGTTCGTTACGCTGGGAGTAAATGGCGCGACGCTGATCGTTAGCCACGTCATCATATTCCAGCAGTTGCTTACGAATGTCGAAGTTACGACTTTCAACTTTACGCTGGGCGTTGGCAATCGCTTTAGTCACCCACGGGTGTTCAATGGCTTCGCCTGGCTTCATACCCAGTTTACGCATCATGCCGGATACTCGGTCGGAAGCAAAAATACGCATCAGCGCATCTTCCATCGACAGGTAGAAACGGGAAGAACCAGCATCCCCCTGACGACCAGAACGACCGCGCAACTGGTTATCGATACGACGGGATTCGTGACGCTCGGTACCGATGATATGCAGGCCACCTGCTTCCAGTACCGCATCGTGACGTACCTGCCAGTCGGCTTTAATTTTTTCAATTTGCTCTGCGGTCGGATTTTCCAGCGCGGCAACTTCTGCCTGCCAGCTACCACCGAGCACAATATCTGTACCACGACCCGCCATATTGGTCGCGATAGTCACCGCAGCCGGATAACCTGCCTGAGCAACAATCGCCGCTTCGTTGGCGTGGAATTTGGCGTTCAGGACGTTGTGCTTAATACCGGCTTTGGTCAGTTCGTTTGACACCAGCTCCGATTTTTCGATGGAGATAGTACCCACCAGCACCGGCTGGCCTTTCGCAGTACGTTCTTTGATATCTTCAATGATCGCCTGAATTTTTTCCGCTTCAGTCATGTAGACCAGGTCCGGCAGATCTTTACGAATCATTGGACGGTTGGTCGGAACAACGACGGTATCCAGCTTGTAGATGGAGCTAAATTCGAAAGCTTCGGTATCAGCAGTACCGGTCATCCCCGCCAGTTTTTCATACAGACGGAAGTAGTTCTGGAAGGTGATCGAAGCCAGCGTTTGGTTTTCGTTCTGGATCTGCACACCTTCTTTCGCTTCCACAGCCTGGTGCAGACCATCGGACCAGCGACGGCCCTGCATGGTACGACCGGTGTGTTCGTCAACGATGATAACTTCACCATCTTTAACGATGTAGTCGACGTCGCGGGTAAACAGCGCATGAGCGCGCAGCGCCGCCGTTACGTGGTGCATCAGCATGATGTTGGCCGGAGAGTACAGAGACTCCCCTTCATCCATGATGCCCTCTTTCACCAGCAGTTCTTCAATCAGCACCAGACCACGTTCGGTCAGGTTCACCTGGCGAGATTTTTCGTCCACCGAGAAGTGGCCTTCGCCCTGGAAGGTTTCGGAGTCTTCTTTTTCCTGACGGATCAGGTGCGGAATAATTTTATTCACGCGTTTATACATTTCCGAGCTGTCTTCTGCCGGGCCGGAAATGATCAGCGGTGTACGCGCTTCATCGATCAGGATGGAGTCCACTTCGTCCACCAGCGCATAGTGCAGTTTACGCTGTACACGTTCTTCAGGGCTGAACGCCATATTGTCGCGCAGGTAGTCAAAGCCGTATTCGTTGTTCGTACCGTAAGTGATGTCAGCTGCGTAAGCTTCGCGCTTTGCCGGTGCTGGCATGCCCGGCAGGTTGATACCGACAGTCAGGCCAAGGAATTCAAACAGCGGACGGTTGTTTTCGGCGTCACGTTGCGCCAGGTAGTCGTTGACGGTAACTACGTGCACGCCTTTACCGGTTAGTGCGTTCAGGTAAGCAGGCAGCGTTGCGGTCAGGGTTTTACCTTCACCGGTACGCATTTCGGCGATGCAGCGTTCGTTAAGAACCATACCGCCGAGTAACTGAACGTCGAAGTGACGCATACCAAAGACGCGCTTACTTGCCTCACGTACCACGGCGAAAGCTTCCGGGATCAGATTTTCCAGCACTTCGCCTTTTTCCAGACGTGCACGAAACTCTGCGGTTTTCCCTTTCAGTTCTTCGTCGGAGAGTTTTTCCATCTCCGGTTCCATGGCATTGATGATGTTGACCACTTTGCGCATCCGGCGCAGGGTGCGATCGTTACGACTACCGAAAACTTTAGTTAACAATTTGATTAGCATAATAAAATCTCAAACGCCCCGCGTTGCGGAGTTAATAAAATGAAGTAAAGGTTTATTGTTGTTAGGTGAGGCGTTGAGGGCCAGCACGGATGCCTTGCGCCTGGCTTATCCAGACGGGCGTGCTGAATTTTGCTTGTGGGGTAAAATGCGCATAATCAATGCGATAACCCTTTTCAGACGGCGTGCCTTCCTGGGTCAGCAGCGCGCTGAGCGTATCCAGTAATGCAAGATGTTGCGCCTGAAGAGGCAAAGATTCTTCAGCAACGGGCAGTGTTTGCGGTGCCATTGCGAAAGAAAGATGACGGATTACCGTGCGAATGGCATGTTGATGCCAGTAATCAACGGAATAGTTCGAATTCGGGCGGCGCGTGTTCGCTTCCAGCAAGGCCAATTGACCAAAGTTAACTTTGGCTGAAGGCTCGTGGTTGCGGGTTGTCGCTTTTGCGGGCGCGTTTGGTTCGGCGGCGTTGCTGAGCGCAGGCAAACCTAAACTCGCCGCAACCATCCCTAATAAGAGATGCGGCCAGAAGTAGCGTTTACCAAACTGTCGCCAGCGCGTCAGTATTCCACTCACGTTATTGCCATCCCGATCATATTCAAACGTATTTAGCGCACAAATCTTATCATTAAAGCCTGCAGTCCACAGCACGAATGAAGATAAGTTGTGCGGAAAAGTGCTTAAGAAAACAGCGTTCGCACCGTTTTTTATAGCTCTTATAAAATTCAAAAAAAAACGACTGGTTCACCTGGCCGGAGAGAGTGCCAGATTTGCCAGTCGAATTTTATACGACAGTATAAATGTCGTTATGCCAGTACAGCTGAAGGCGCTTTGAAGGCCAACGGCAGTTCTGCGTCGTCCTGGAAGGTCACATATTCCCAGGCTTCTTGTTTCGCCAGGACAGCCTGCAGCAGTTTGTTATTCAGTGCATGACCGGATTTATAAGCGGTAAATGCACCAATAATATTGTGACCACACATGAACAAGTCACCGATCGCATCGAGCATTTTGTGACGCACAAATTCGTCTTCAAAACGCAGGCCGTCTTCGTTCAGTACGCGATAATCGTCAACAACGATGGCACAATCGAAGCTGCCGCCCAGGCACAAACCACGGGACTGCAGATATTCGATATCACGCATGAAACCGAACGTACGCGCACGGCTGATCTGGCGCATAAACGCATCAGCGGAGAAGTTCATCGCATAGCGCTGGTTGCTGGAATCAATAGCCGGATGGTTAAAATCGATGGTGAAATCCAGCGAAAAACCATTGTACGGCTTAAATTCAGCCCACTTATCGCCATCTTCGACACGAACAGTCTCTTTGATGCGAACAAATTTTTTGGCGCAGTTCAACTCGTCGATACCGGCGTCAAGCAGCAGGTATACAAACGGAGCGGCGCTGCCGTCCATGATCGGGATTTCCGGCGCGTTAACTTCGATAACAATGTTATCGATGCCCAGGCCCGCGAGAGCAGCATTGAGGTGCTCTACGGTTGAAATCCGTACATCATGCTCGTTGACCAGACACGTACAGAGCATGGTATCACGCACAGATTTGGCATCGGCCGGGAAATCTACCGGTGGATTCAAGTCGGTGCGACGATAGATGACCCCGGTGTTGGCCGGCGCAGGGCGTAACGTCAGGGTGACTTTCTTGCCGGTATGTAAACCGACACCCGTCGCCTGAACGATACGTTTAAGTGTCCTTTGTTTGATCATCGTATTATCTCGCCAAATTACCTATCCAACCGAAGTGTACTATACATTCGGCGGGCCAGTTTAGCACAAAGAGCCTCGAAACCCAAATTCCAGTCAATTCTTAATCAGCTTGCTTACGCAGGAATGCTGGGATATCCAGATAATCCGGCTCTTTCGCAGTTTGCGGCGCATTGTCATTCACGACTTTAGCAACCGGCTTCTGCTCCTGGGTCAGCGGAGCCATCCCATGCTGCTGGTAGCGATCCATCACTGGCTGCTGAACCTGCTTATTGGTCACCAGAGTGATTTCAGGACGTTTGTCCATGCCGATACCTGTCGCAACAACGGTTACGCGCAGCTCGTCATTCATATCCGGGTCAAGAGAAGTACCGATAACCACAGTCGCGTTGTCGGAAGCAAATGCACGGATGGTGTTACCTACCGTTTCGAACTCATCCAGACGCAGGTCGAAGCCCGCCGTGATGTTAACCAGCACGCCGCGCGCGCCAGACAGGTCGATATCTTCCAGCAGCGGAGAAGAGATAGCCATTTCAGCAGCTTCTTCCGCACGGTCTTCACCGCTCGCCACGCCAGAACCCATCATTGCGTAGCCCATCTCAGACATTACGGTGCGTACGTCTGCAAAGTCCACGTTCATCAAACCCGGACGAGTAATCAGTTCAGCGATACCTTGCACAGCGCCTTTCAGTACATCGTTCGCTGCGCCAAACGCATCCAGCAGGGAGATACCGCGGCCCAGAACTTTCAGCAGTTTGTCGTTCGGGATAGTGATCAGAGAGTCCACATGCTTGGACAGTTCAGTGATCCCCTGCTCCGCGAATGCCATACGCTTCTTGCCTTCAAAGTTGAAAGGCTTAGTGACGACAGCAACGGTCAGGATACCCAAATCTTTTGCCACTTCAGCGACGACTGGTGCTGCACCTGTACCGGTACCACCACCCATACCCGCAGCAATAAAGACCATGTCTGCACCTTCCAGCGCCGCACGCAATGCATCGCGATCCTCATCAGCCGCATTGCGGCCAACTTCTGGATTAGCGCCAGCGCCCAGTCCTTTGGTGATACCGCTACCGATTTGAATCGTCTGTCCAACCGCTGTTTTACGCAGCGCTTGTGCATCGGTATTTACCGCGAAGAATTCAACACCTTCAATGCGCTCGCGCACCATGTGTTCAACAGCATTACCGCCGCCGCCGCCGACGCCGATGACTTTAATCACCGCGTCATTGGTAAGTTCCATTGGTTCAAACATAGTTTCTCTCCGATTTGTGCCTGTCGCCTGAGGCCGTAATCATCGTCGGCCTCATAAAAATTAAAACTCTTTTCGCAGCCAACTATTGAGTCGCTTGATCCACGAGCCAACTGATGCTGTAACACGTTTTTCTACTTCAGCTTCACCGTTAAGATGTGACTCTTTCCCATAGTGAAGCAATCCCACCGCCGTCGAATAATACGGCTCCTGAGCATAATCCGTTAAACCGGTAATGTTCAGCGGCGCGCCGATACGCACTTGCGTATGAAACACGCGCTGAGCACAGGCTGCAAGACCTTCGATCTGCGCTGCGCCACCGGTTAATACAATGCCTGCCGCCAGGTGATGTTTAACCCCTTGTTGGCGAAGCTTTTCCTGCAACTGCAATATCTCTTCGTTGACCAGGTTGAGCAGCTCGGTATAGCGCGGCTCGATCACCTCTGCCAGGGTCTGACGTTGCAGACTCCGCGGCGGACGACCACCTACGCTCGGCACTTCCACGCTCTCATCTTTTCCAACGATGGAACCCAGCGCACAACCGTGGCGAACTTTAATCGCTTCGGCGTCGCTTGGCGGCGTGCCAAAGGCGTAAGCGATATCACTGGTCACGACATTGCCAGCATAAGGAATTACCTTAGTGTGGCGCAATGCCCCACCGGTATAAACGGCGATATCCATTGTACCACCACCGATATCGACGACGCAGACACCCAGTTCACGTTCATCTTCCGTCAATACCGAATAACTTGATGCCAGTCCGGCAAATATCAGTTGGTCAACTTTCAGCCCACAACGTTCAACCGCTTTGACGATGTTTTTCGCCATATCGTTGTGACATGTGATCAGGTGCACTTTTGCCTGCATCCGCACGCCCGAAAGTCCTACCGGATTCTTGATCCCTTCCTGATAGTCAATCGCATACTCTTGCGGGATCACATGCAGCACACGATGCTCATCGCGCACACGCACCGATTTCGCGGTATGGACGACGTTTTCCACATCTTCTTGCGTCACTTCTTCTTCAGAAATAGGCACCATACCAATTTCATTCTGGCAGCTGATGTGCTTACCAGAAAGCGCCAGATATACCGAAGAGATCTGACAATCTGCCATCAATTCTGCCTGGTCAATGGCGCGTTGTACGCACTTGACCACGGATTCGAGGTCGTTCACCCCGCCTTTATCCATACCACGTGACGGGCAGCTGCCCACGCCAATGATATTGACCATACCGTCGGGCAGAACTTCCCCTACTAAAGCGGCAACCTTCGCGGTACCAATCTCCAGTCCTACTACCAGTTTTCTGTCCGTCGCCTTGATCATTGTTGTTCTGCCTGTGCCTGATTTTGTTGCTGAGTAGATTCCTCTGGCGGCAAGGGCGCCCAGCCTACTGCCGCTCCAGAGTCATAACGCAAATCAACGTAGCTAATCCGTTTGCCATCGGTTTGCGCCTGCTGCTGTAAAACCGGATAAAGTTCTACAAAGCGAGCCAAACGTTTCATCGTATCGCCCCGGCCAAGATTGAGCTTAATATCGTTATTCAGCGTCAACTGCCAGGAACGCCGCGCGGTCATCGCCGCTTCCTTCAGAGTAAATCTGTCCTTTGCCAGCATCTGCCCCATTTCGCGATAGCCCTGCAACACTTCATTGGCGCTGCCTTCCGGGCCATACAGCATTGGAAGCACCTGCTTGCTGGTGCGATCTGGCGGCACGCTGAAGGTGTTTCCTTCCGCGTCTACCATGTGTTGATCATTCCACCGCGCAATCGGCACATATTCAACCAGATGAATCTTCAATTCATCAGGCCACTGCTTTCTGACGCTCACCTGCTTAATCCACGGCAGGCGTTGTTCTATTTGCGTCTGGATGATGTTGACATCCTGGGTCATAAAGGTACCCGGCTCACCCAATGCCAGGATCGACTGCCGGATATCGTCATTACGCGTGTAATGGCGTTCACCGGTCAACACCAGCTTTGAGAGCGGCAGGCGTTGCGCATCTTCCATCCAGCCCAACACGACCCAGCCGCTCACCAACACTGTCGTTAAAACGGTCAGCAGGAAAAGGATCCCCGCCAGACGCGTTCCATTATTGCGGCGAGAAGAAACCTCTTCTTCGCTGTTTCGCGTGTTCAGAGCAGCCTGCGACATATTAGTCCGCCAGTTCCAGAATTCGTACTACCAACTGCGAGAAGCTCATACCTGCCTGACGTGCCGCCATCGGCACCAGGCTGTGGCTGGTCATACCCGGTGAGGTATTGGCTTCCAGCAGATAAAACTGTCCATCGCTGTCCAGCATAACGTCAATACGTCCCCATCCTTTGCAACCTAACGTCGTCCATGCTTTCAGCACTAATGCCTGCAAATTGGCCTCTTGTGACGCTTCCAGACCTGCGGGGCAGAAATACTGTGTCTCATCAGAGAGATACTTCGCCTCATAATCATAGAAGGTTCCGGACGGTTGAATACGTATTGACGGTAAAATTTCTTCACCGAGTATCGCAACCGTGAACTCCGGCCCACTTAGCCATTTTTCAATCAATACTTCTTCATCGTGCTGAAATGCCAATCTTAATGCATCTTGTAGAGCATTTTCTGCTACTACTTTTGACATTCCCACACTGGAACCTTCGCGGCTCGGCTTAACGATAACCGGCAAACCCAGAGCAGAAATTTCTGCTAACTGCTTATCGCTCAGGCCTTTTTCAAACTCTGCGCGGGTTAACGCTACCCACGGCGCGACCGGTAAACCGGCACCTTGCCATAGAAGTTTGCTGCGTAGTTTATCCATTGAAAGCGCAGATGCCATCACTCCGCTTCCGGTATAAGGCAAGCCCATCAGCTCGAGCATGCCCTGCAGCGTACCATCTTCACCGCCGCGACCGTGTAGCGCGATAAACACTTTCTGAAAACCCATCGACTTCAGTTGCGTCACGTCGACTTCTTTCGGGTCGACAGGATACGCATCAATACCGCCTTCACGCAGCCCGGCTAACACCGCTGCGCCAGAATTCAGAGAAACTTCCCGCTCAGCGGAAGTCCCGCCCAACAGGACCGCGATTTTATCAGTCATGTTGTTCTTCCTCCGGAGTTTGCGGCTTCAGTTTGATTTCAGCTAAAGAACGGGCAATTTTTCCGATATTACCAGCCCCCTGAACGAGAATCAGGTCGTTACCGGTTAATACCGGTGCCAGCATCTCGGCTACCTGCGCAGGGTCCGGCACCAGAATGGGATCAATTTTCCCACGTCCACGAATTGTGCGACACAGCGAACGGCTGTCCGCTCCCGGAATTGGCGCTTCGCCAGCCGGATACACTTCCAGCATCAACAGGGTATCAACCTGCGTCAGCACATTGGCGAAATCATCATACAGGTCGCGCGTACGGGTAAAACGGTGCGGCTGAAACAGCATTACCAGGTTTTTATCCGGCCAGCCTGCGCGCGCCGCTTTAATGGTGGCGTCAACTTCCGTCGGGTGGTGGCCGTAGTCATCGACCAGCATTGCCGTACCGCTTTTACCATTCACTGGCTCCAGCGGGAATTCACCGAGGAAATCAAAACGGCGCCCAGTCCCCTGGAAGCTCTCCAGCGCACGTAAAATAGCCTCGTCATCAATTCCCTCTTCCGTAGCAACCGCAACCGCAGCTGCGGCGTTCAGCGCGTTATGACGACCTGGCGCATTCAGGGTGACGCGCATCGGCTCTTTGTCCTGGCGCAGCAGCGTAAAGTGCCCCTGCGGGCCAATCTGCTGATAATCTTCTACACGCACGTCGGCATCTTCGCTGAAGCCGTAAGTCGTGGTCTGACGTCCCACTCGCGGTAACAATTCGCGGATCACCGGATCATCAACACACATCACCGCACGACCGTAAAACGGCAGGTTGTGCAGAAAATTAATAAAAGTCTGTTTTAAATTCTCAAAGTCGCCCTGGTAGGTATCCATGTGGTCGGCTTCGATATTGGTGACAATCGCCACCATCGGTTGCAGATGCAGGAACGATGCATCACTCTCATCTGCTTCGGCAATCAGGTACCGACCATGCCCCAAACGCGCATGAACCCCCGCCGCTTTTACCAGCCCGCCGTTAACGAAGGTTGGGTCGAGCCCCGCTTCTGCGTAGATGCTGGAAACCATCGCGGTGGTTGTCGTTTTGCCGTGCGTTCCTGCAATGGCGATGCCATGACGAAAACGCATTAACTCAGCCAGCATTTCGGCACGACGGATCACCGGAATACGCGCTTCATGAGCTGCGACAATTTCCGGGTTATCGGCAGAAATGGCGCTGGAAACAACGACCACGCTGGCATCACGTACGTTTTCCGGGCGATGGTTGAAATAAATCGTCGCTCCCAGATTCATTAACTGCTGCGTGACCGGATTTGGCGCTAAATCGGAACCACTGATCTGATAACCTTCATTGGCCAGAACTTCGGCAATACCGCCCATACCGGCACCACCGATGCCGACAAAATGTATGTGCCGAACGCGACGCATTTCGGGCACGATGGAACGCAGTTTTGCCAATTGTTGTGTATTCATTCTTTACGCCATTAACTTCTTAAATTCATACGATGCAAAAGGCATCGCTACAATTACGCCCGGGCAGCCCGGCTCACTTCATTTGTCACTCGCTCGGTGGCATCCGGAATGGATGCAGCGCGGGCGCGTTCTGCCATGGTTAATAAGGTTTCTCGCGACCACCCGGCCAGGGTGTTGGCGACAGCATCCACGCTAAGCTGTGGCTGCTCGATAATTTTGGCTGCGCCCGCTTTTTCCAGCGGTAGCGCATTCCAGTATTGCTGGCGGTCTTTATGTTGAAACGGCACAAACAACGCCGGTAGTCCTGCCGCGGCGATTTCACTCACCGTTAAAGCACCGGAGCGGCAAACGACGACATCCGCCCACGCATACGCCGCCGCCATATCATCAATAAATTCCGTCACTTTATGCTGCGGTTGCCCCGCTTCGGCATACGCCTGTTCAACGGATTGTTGCGAACCTTTACCGCTCTGATGCCAGATAGTGACTGAATCACCCAGTTTCGCAGCAACCTGCGGCATTGTCTGGTTAAGAATGCGTGCGCCCTGGGAACCACCCACTACCAGCACACGAACCGGACCTTCACGTCCAGCCAAACGTTGCTGCGGCAACGGCAGCGCCAGCACATCGGTACGCACCGGGTTACCCACCACTTCCGCATTAGGGAAAGCGCCTGGAAACGCCTGCATCACTTTGGTGGCAATCTTCGCCAGCCATTTATTGGTTAAGCCCGCAATACCGTTTTGTTCATGAAGTACAACCGGAATGCCTAACGACCACGCGGCCAGACCACCTGGACCTGATACATAGCCGCCCATACCGAGTACCACGTCAGGTTTGTACGCTTTCATAATCGCCCGCGCCTGACGCCAGGCGTTGAAGATACGCAGCGGCGCAGCTATCAGTGCTTTTATACCTTTTCCACGCAGACCAGAGATACGAATGAAATCAATTTCGATGCCATGTTTTGGCACTAAGTCCGCTTCCATACGGTCGGCAGTCCCCAGCCAGCGAACTTGCCAACCCTGAGCCATTAGATGGTGCGCAACCGCCAGTCCCGGGAATACATGTCCACCGGTTCCGCCTGCCATCACCATTAATCGCTTTCCTTGACCACTCATCGTGAACCTCGTACAAACGCCTGCGCTTTCTCCAGACGCGTTTCATAATCAATACGCAACAGCATCATGATGGCTGTCGACATAATCAGTAAGCTCGAACCACCGTAACTGATCAGCGGCAATGTCAGACCTTTGGTCGGTAACATCCCCGCCGCCGCGCCTACGTTAACCAGCGCCTGGAAGCTAAACCAGATGCCAATAGAACAGGCGAGAAAACCGGAAAAACGGTGGTCAATTTCTAACGCTTTGCGGCCAATCGACATCGCGCGAAAAGCGACGAAGAATACCATTAAAAGTGCCAGCACCACACCGACATACCCCAGTTCTTCGCCGATAATGGCGAAAATAAAGTCAGTGTGCGCTTCCGGCAGATACTCCAGTTTTTGTACCGAGTTACCTAAACCTTGTCCCCAAAGTTCGCCGCGACCAAACGCCATCAGCGATTGCGTTAACTGATAGCCGCTGCCAAAGGGATCTTCCCACGGGTTCCAGAATGCGGTAACACGGCGGATACGGTACGGTTCGGCGAGTATCAGCAACACAACCGCTGAAATGCCCATACCGATAATGGCAATGAACTGCCACAATTTCGCTCCCGCCAGGAACAACATCGCCAGCGTAGTCACAAACAACACCACCACCGTACCAAGGTCTGGCTGTGCCAGCAGTAACACTGCCAACACCAGAATCACGCCCATCGGTTTCAGGAAGCCGCGCAGGTTATTACGTACTTCGTCGCCTTTACGCACCAGATAGTTGGCGATATAACAAAACAGCGACAGTTTTGTCAGCTCCGCAGGTTGAATACGCAGCAAACCGAGATCGATCCAACGCGATGCCCCTTTAACAGAGCTACCCACTACCAGCACGATCATCAGCAGGATGATAGATCCGAGCAGCATCGTGGCACTGTAGCGTTGCCAGAACTCCATCGGCAGACGCAGCGTAATGATCGCCAGAATAAACGCCAAAATCAGATAGACGCCATCACGCTTCGCGAAGAAGAACGGATCGTTGGTTAAGCGTTGCCCTATGGGCATTGACGCCGAGGTCACCATGATAAAGCCAATCGCCGCAAGGCCGAAGGTCAGCCACAGTAAGGTGCGATCGTACATGATCAGGCTGTCGGTATCTTTTTCCCGCGAGCCCATCACCCAGCCTTTTAGCGCCGTGGAGATCCAGACCAGGATACTGAATCCTGGCAGGCGCGGCATTTTCAGGCGAGGGAGAGATAAACGCATCAACCTAACTCCTTCGCCAGACGGGCAAACTCATTGCCTCGTTGTTCAAAGTTCTTGAACTGATCAAGGCTGGCACAGGCCGGGGAGAGCAGAACCATATCGCCCGGCTGAACACGCGGAGCCAGCAAGCGCATCGCTTGTTCCATGGTTTCGGTTTGTTCTGCCACTTCCGGGCGTAGCGCCGCCAGCTGCGCACCGTCACGACCAAAACAGTACAAACGCACGTTGTCGCCATTCAGATAGCGCGCCAGTGGACTGAAGTCCGCCGATTTACCATCGCCGCCCAGCAACAAATGCAGCGTGCCGTCTACCTGCAAGCCATTCAACGCCGCTTCCGTACTGCCGACGTTAGTGGCTTTCGAATCGTTAATCCAGCGTACGCCATTGTGCTCCAGCACCACTTCAAAGCGATGCGGCAGACCGGTGAAGGTGGTTAACGCTTTCAGGCTGCTGGCGCGCGGCAAACCAGCTGCGTCTGCCAGTGCCAGTGCTGCCAGCGCATTGGTGTAGTTATGCTGCCCGGAAAGTTTCATCTCTTTCACATTCAGCACTTTCTCGCCTTTAACCCGCAGCCAGGTTTCTCCCTGCTGATGATTCAGGTGATAGTCACCCATGTTGACGCCAAAGCTGACGCAGCGTTCATCCGCACCGCGAATCGGCATTGTTAAGGCATCATCAGCATTAACCACGCAAACTTTCGCGTTTTCGTAAATGCGCAGTTTTGCTGCACGATACTGTTGTAAACCAAACGGATAGCGATCCATATGATCTTCAGTCACGTTCAGAATGGTCGCTGCTACCGCCTGTAAGCTGGAAGTGGTTTCCAGCTGGAAGCTCGACAGTTCCAGCACGTACAGTTCGCACTCAGCATCAAGCAGCATCAACGCTGGCAGGCCAATATTGCCACCCACACCAACGTTAACCCCCGCCGCTTTCGCCATTTCACCCACTAGCGTGGTGACCGTGCTTTTGCCGTTAGAACCGGTAATCGCCACAATCGGTGCTTGTGCTTCGCGGCAGAACAGCTCGATATCGCCAACGATTTCGATTCCGGCATCAGCGGCAGCGCTTAAGGATGGATGCGCCAGTGCAATACCGGGACTGGCGACAATCAGATCTGCCGCCATCAGCCATTCATCATTCAGACTGCCCGTGTGGCGTTCTACGGCTTCGGGTAATTTATCCAGGCCAGGCGGTGTCATACGCGTATCCATAACGCGCGGCGTCAGACCGCGAGCGAGGAAAAAGTCCACGCAGGAAAGCCCAGTGAGGCCCAGGCCGATAATGACGACATTTTTACCCTGATAATCAGCCATGATTAACGTACCTTCAGCGTTGCCAGACCAATCAGAACCAGCATCAGCGAAATAATCCAGAAACGCACAATGACGCGCGGTTCCGGCCAGCCTTTCAGTTCATAGTGGTGATGAATCGGTGCCATGCGGAAAATACGTTGTCCGCGCAGTTTAAAGGAGCCGACCTGCAGGATGACAGAAAGCGTTTCTACCACGAACACGCCCCCCATAATCACCAGCAGGAATTCCTGACGTAGCAGTACGGCGATAATGCCTAACGCACCACCTAACGCCAGCGAACCTACATCGCCCATAAAGACCTGCGCCGGATAGGTGTTAAACCACAGGAAGCCCAGTCCTGCCCCGACTATCGCGGTACAGACAATAACCAGTTCCCCTGCGTGTCGCAGATACGGTATATGCAAGTAGCTGGCAAAGTTCATATTGCCGGTCGCCCACGCCACCAGCGCAAAACCACCGGCGACAAATACGGTCGGCATAATTGCCAGGCCGTCGAGACCATCGGTCAGGTTTACCGCGTTGCCAGTACCCACAATGACGAAGTAAGCCAGCAGAATGTAGAACAGCCCCAGCTGCGGCATCACATCTTTAAAGAATGGGACCACCAGCTGCGTTGCGGGCGTGTCTTTGCCGGCAAGGTACAGGGCGAAGGCGACACCCAGCGCAATGACCGACATCCAGAAATACTTCCAACGAGCGATCAACCCTTTGGTGTCTTTACGCACCACTTTGCGATAATCATCAACAAAGCCAATAACACCGTAACCTACCAGCACCACCAACACGCACCAGACGTACGGATTGGACGGGTAAGCCCACAGCAGTACGGAGATCACAATCGCCGTCAGGATCATAATCCCGCCCATGGTCGGCGTACCGCGCTTGCTGAAGTGTGATTCAGGACCGTCGTTACGTACCACCTGACCAAAGGAAAGTTTTTGCAAATGAGCAATCATACGCGGGCCCATCCACAATGAGATGAACAGCGCGGTCAGCAGGCTGACGATGGCGCGAAACGTCAGATAGGAAAAGACGTTAAAGCCGGAATAATATTTGACCAAATGTTCGGCCAGCCAAACTAACATGTCCCATTCTCCTGTAAAGCGCGTACTACCTCTTCCATGGCGGCACTACGTGAACCCTTAACTAAAATCGTAATTACCTGTTGCTCAGCAATCAGTGATTTAAGACGCGTAATTAACGCAGTTTTATCAGCAAAATGTTCGCCAACGCCGCTGGCGGTGCTGATAGCATGGCTTTGTTTACCCACGCTTAACACGCGGTCAATACCAGCAGCTTTTGCCGCCTCGCCCACCTGTACATGGCAGGCTTCGCTTTCAGCGCCCAGTTCCGCCATATCGCCCACCACCAGCACGCGGTAGCCCGGCATTTCAGCCAGTACCTGAACAGCGGCGGTCATTGAACCGACATTGGCGTTGTAGGAGTCGTCGAGCAGCAACTGGTTTTCTGCCAGTTGGATGGGGAACAGACGGCCTGGAACAGCTTTCAGATTTGCCAGCCCCGCTTTGATAGCATCAAGCGTTGCGCCCACGGACATGGAGAGCGCAGCGGCTGCCAGCGCATTCGCAATATTGTGACGCCCCGGCAACGGCAGCAGAACATCGACGCTACCGGTTGGGGTTTGTAGGGTAAATTCCGTACCGTGCGAGGTCACATGGATATTGGTGGCGGTGAAATCGCTGTTGGCGGCATTGGGTGAGAAACGCCACACTTTGCGTGAGCCAATTACGCTCTGCCAGTTCAGCCAGTCGTTGTTGTCGGCGTTCATAATGGCGATACCGTTTTCCGGCAGGCCGCTAAAGATTTCACCTTTCGCTTTCGCGACACCCGCAAGCGAGCCAAAACCTTCCAGATGCGCCGCTGCCAGGTTGTTGACCAGCGCAGCTTCCGGGCGAGTCAGACTCACAGTCCAGGCTATTTCGCCCTGATGGTTCGCGCCAAGTTCAATAACTGCGTAATCGTATTCCGGCGTTAAGCGCAACAGCGTCATCGGTACACCGATGTCGTTGTTGAGATTGCCTGCCGTATAAAGCGTGTTGCCGCACTGGCTTAAAATCGCCGCCGTCATCTCTTTAACGGAGGTTTTGCCGGAGGACCCCGTCAGAGCAACCACGCGCGCCGGAACTTGCTGGCGAACCCATGCAGCCAGTTCACCAAACGCCAGACGCGTATCCTTGACGATTAACTGCGGCAGGTCGATGTCCAGCGGACGGCTAACCAGTAGTGCGCCTGCGCCGCCAGCTTTCGCCTGGTCGGCAAAATCGTGGGCATCAAAACGTTCGCCTTTCAGGGCAACAAACAGGCAGCCCGGCGTCAGTTTTCGGGTATCAGTGGTTACAGCATCAAGGGTGATATCTGCACCTTGCAGTTCACCGTTGAGAATGTCGGTAAGTTGGCTAAGGGTTACGCTAATCATGCAATCACCCCCAGCAGACGCGCCACCGTGACGCGATCGGAGTAGTCCAGACGCTGATTGCCAACAATCTGGTAATCTTCATGGCCTTTGCCCGCGACCAGTACCACATCATTCTCTTTAGCCTGCATAACGGCGCAAGTCACCGCTTCAGCACGGCCTTCCATCACTTTGGCATGTCCGGCATCTAACATTCCCGCCAGAATATCGTTGATGATGGCACGCGGTTCTTCGGTACGCGGGTTATCGTCCGTCACCACCGCCACGTCAGCAAACTCTTCGGCAATTGCGCCCATCAGTGGACGCTTACCTTTATCGCGATCGCCACCACAGCCAAAGACGCACCACAGCTTGCCCGCACAGTGCAGGCGCGCCGCCTGTAAGGCTTTTTCCAGTGCATCCGGCGTATGCGCGTAATCCACCACCACCGTCGGTTTGCCTGGCGCAGTGAACACTTCCATACGTCCGCAAACCGGTTGCAGACGCGCGGCGGTTTTCAGCAGATCAGCCAGTGGATAGCCGAGTGCCAGCAGTGTCGCCAGCGCGAGCAGCAGGTTGCTGACGTTAAAAGCGCCCATCAGATGGCTTTCAATTTCGCCATCGCCCCAACTTGAGCTAAAGCGAATCGTCGCACCGCTGTCGTGATAGTTCACGTCGATCGCTTTTAACCAGCGTCCGTGACAGTTCGGATTGATATGATCTTCCATTGATACCGCAACCGCGTCCGGCAGTTTTGCCAGCCAGCGGCGGCCCACTTCATCGTCGGCGTTAATAATCGCCTGACCGCAATGATGTTCAGAATAAAGCAGCCATTTCGCAGCTTCGTAGTGTTCCATATCACCATGATAATCAAGGTGATCGCGGCTTAAGTTGGTAAAGACCGACGCCGCAAATTTCAATGCCGCCACACGGTGCTGTACCAGCCCGTGGGAGGAAACTTCCATTGCGCAAAACGTCGCGCCCTGCTCCACCAGCCCCGCCAGCTCATGCTGAACATCGACTGCGGAACCGGTAGTATTTTCTGTCGGGATCACTTTCCCAAGCAGACCGTTACCAACGGTGCCCATTACCGCGCTGGTTTCGCCAAGCAGTTGGCTCCACTGCGCCAGCAGCTGGGTAGTCGTGGTTTTGCCGTTGGTGCCCGTTACGCCTACGAGACGTAAATTGTCAGAGGGTTCATGGTAAAAGCGGCCCGCCAGTGCAGATAAACGCTCGTTGAGCTGGCTGAGATAGATGACCGGTACGCCGTGCATTTCACGGATTTCACCATCGGTCGCCTCACCTTTCGCCTCTGCAATAATGGCAGCCACACCTTGCGCTATCGCCTGCGGGATATATCGACGCCCGTCCGCCTGATGACCTACTACAGCTACAAAGAGATCGCCCGCCGCAGCCACACGGCTGTCGAGTGTCATCTCTCGCAGTGCTCGCGAAGGTGCGTCTGGCACCCACGGAGCAAGAAGGTCGCGCAAATTACGATCTGCCACCTGTCCCCTCGCCTTGATTAATCACAAATTCATTTTTATCGCCCGTTGTCAGCGCATCCGGCTCGATGTTCATGGTACGCAATACGCCGCCCATGATGGCACCAAAGACCGGCGCGGAAACGGCGCCGCCGTAGTATTTACCCGCCTGCGGATCGTTGATAACAACAACCAGCGCGAAGCGCGGCTGACTCGCAGGCGCAACGCCTGCGGTATAAGCAATATATTTATTGATGTAGCGACCGTCCGGCCCGACCTTTTTCGCGGTACCGGTTTTAATGGCGATACGATAGCCTTTAATCGCCGCTTTCACGCCGCCGCCGCCTGGTAGCGCCACGCTTTCCATCATATGCACCACAGTGCGGACAATGGATTCCGGGAAGACACGTTCACCGGGAACCGGGGGGTCAACTTTGGTAATCGACAGTGGGCGATAAATGCCGTAGCTGCCGATAGTTGCGTAGACTCGCGCTAACTGTAACGGTGTTACCATTAGCCCGTAGCCGAAAGAGAAGGTGGCCCTCTCTATGTCAGACCACCGTTGTTTTTGAGGATATAAGCCACTGCGTTCTCCGACCAACCCCAAATTGGTCGCTTTTCCCAGTCCAAAACGTGAGTAAGTATCTACTAACGCTGAGGACGGCATCGCTAACGCCAGCTTGGAAACACCGACGTTACTCGACTTCTGTAATACCCCGGTCAGGGTTAATTCGCTGTAGCGTGCCACGTCTTTGATTTCGTGGCCGTTAATTCGATAAGGAATGGTATTGAGTACCGAGTTTTCCCGCACCACGCCACGTTGCAACGCGGTCATTACCACCATCGGTTTAACCGTTGAGCCCGGTTCAAACACGTCGGTGATGGTACGGTTACGCATCGCCTCTTTCGGCGTGCCGCTCAGATTGTTAGGGTTGTATGACGGGCTGTTAGCCATCGCCAGCACTTCACCGGTGTTGACATCCACCAGCACGGCGCTACCGGATTCAGCCTTGTTAAAGGCCACCGCGTTGTTCAGTTCGCGATAAACCAGCGCCTGCAAGCGTTCATCAATACTCAACGCCAGGTTGTGCGCCGCCTGGCTGTCAGTAGAAGAAATATCTTCAATTACGCGACCATAGCGGTCTTTACGCACAATGCGCTCACCCGGCTGCCCGGTAAGCCATTTATCGAAACTCTTCTCAACGCCCTCAATCCCCTGACTATCGACGTTAGTAAAGCCGATGAGGTGAGCAGTCACTTCGCCGGATGGATAATAACGGCGAGATTCTTCACGCAGATGAATCCCCGGCAGTTTCAGTTTTTTGATGTAGTCCGCCATGTCAGGGTTTACCTGACGCGCCAGATAAATAAAGCGCCCTTTCGGGTTGGCGTTAATGCGGGCAGAAAGCTGATCCAGCGGAATATTGAGCGCGTTAGCCAGCGCCTTCCAGCGGTCACCGACGCTGATACCGCCAGCGTCATGCACTTCTTTCGGGTCAGCCCAAATCGCTTTTACCGGCACGCTCACCGCTAACGGGCGACCAGAACGGTCAGTAATCATGCCGCGGGAGGTGGAAACTTGCTGAACGCGAAGAGAACGCATGTCGCCCTCTTTCACCAGCATATCCGGGGAGATAACTTGTAACCACGCTACGCGTCCGAGCAGAAAAGCCAGCGCCAGGAGAATACAGCCGCATAACAACGCAAAACGCCAACTAATAAAGTTGGCATGTTCTTCCTGACGTTTTGGTTTCTGCGTTTTCGCCGCTGCTTTCATGCGTCGCGTTTATCCTTATTTTTGCACTACGATATTTTCTTGTGACGGATCAACATGCTGCATTTGCAGCTTTTCCGTGGCGATCCTTTCCACCCGGCTATGGTCGCCGAGCGCATTCTCTTCAAGGATCAGGTTGCGCCATTCAATGTCTAAAGCATCTCGCTCCAGCACCAGTTGTTCGCGCTGAGCGGTCAGTAAACGGGTATGGTGCGCCGTGGTTACCACGGTCACCGCCGTCAAAATAATGCAAATGAACAGGCAGAGTGGCAGCTTCCCAAATCGCAAAAGATCGTCACCGATAACACCAGGCAATGCATGGCGCTCGTGGCTTCCCATCGATCCTTTAACTTTGCTTAGAGCTTCTGTCACTCTGCTGATCATGCGTTCGTCCTCTCTGCGATACGCAGAACTGAACTACGGGCACGAGGATTCTCAGCCACCTCTTCTTCGCCCGGCATTAACTTGCCTAATGCTCGCAGCTGACGGCCACCCAGTTTTTTGAGCTGCTCTTCAGTCATCGGTAACCCTGCCGGAACTTGCGGACCGCGGCTGTTTTCACGCATAAAACGTTTCACAATACGGTCTTCCAGCGAGTGGAAGCTGATGATCGAAAGCCGCCCACCCGGGGCCAGCACGTTGAGCGAGCTTTTTAGCGCCTGCTCTATCTCCTCCAGTTCACTGTTTACCCAAATGCGCACCGCCTGGAAGGTACGAGTCGCGGGATGTTTAAACTTATCTTTCACCGGCGTTGCAGCAGCCACGACTTCCGCCAGTTCTTTGGTGCGGGTCATCGGCTGTTCGCGGTTACGCTCGACAATGGCGCGGGCAATGCGTTTGGCAAAACGCTCTTCACCATAGGTTTTCAATACCCAGGCGATATCGGCTTCTTCTGCGGTTTGTAGCCATTCAGCGGCTGACTGCCCACGGGTTGGGTCCATACGCATGTCCAGCGGACCATCGCGCATAAAGGAAAAGCCGCGCTCAGCATCATCAAGTTGCGGTGAAGAGACGCCAAGATCGAGGAGAATGCCGTCGATCTTGCCGATAAGATCGCGCTCGGCAACGTATTCGCCCAGCGCGGAGAAAGGTCCGTGGATGATGGAGAAGCGCGGATCATCAATAGTCTTCGCAACGGCGATAGCCTGCGGGTCGCGATCGATCGCCAGCAAACGCCCCTCTTCGCCAAGCTGCGAGAGGATCAGACGTGAGTGACCACCGCGACCAAAAGTCCCATCAATGTAGATGCCATCAGGACGGATATTGAGGCCATTAACGGCTTCATCCAGCAGCACCGTAGTATGTTTATAGTTTTCCATCATTTTATAGAGACAAGTCCTGCAGTCGCTCCGATAAGTCTCCGGTAGCCAACTGCTCTGCGTCGATATCTTCCTTGACCTGTTGATGCCAGGTTGTTTCATCCCACAGCTCAAACTTGTTGAACTGTCCAACCAGCATCACTTCTTTTGTCAGCCCGGCATGTTGCCGCAGTACTGGCGCGATTAACAATCGACCTGCGCCATCCATCTGACATTCGCTGGCATGACCTAACAGTAGGCGCTGCACACGGCGCTCAACCGGGTTCATGCTCGACAGACGCGATAATTTTTGCTCGATAATTTCCCATTCAGGCAGGGGGTAAAGCAGCAGGCACGGGTGATGAATGTCAATGGTGCAAACCATTTGACCGGCAGCGTTCTCAAGCAGCTGTTCCCGGTAACGGGTAGGCACTGATAAGCGCCCTTTGCTGTCGAGATTGACTAACGTTGCTCCCCGGAACATGCCAGCCTCACCCCTTATTCCCACTTTGCCCCACAATTTCCCACTGAAAGGAGTTTACGGAGCGGAGGAAAAGCTTGTCAAGCCAGTCACAAGGCATACCGAGGTAAAAAACCCGATGTTTACGGCTAATATCAGCGTTGTTTATTTTACGTCCAACGTGCGCAGCAAATTAACGTTATGAATAGCTGTAAGAAAAAATCCCTCATCGTCATCACCGTTTTAAAATGACTCACTATTTTCCACAGCAAATATAAAGTGTCAGTTTGCGACGCGAGCGGCATTTTAGGACATATCTTCCCCGGTTAACAGTCCCTGTTGCGTCTGTGTGGCGCTTGATGCCAGCGGGTTTGCGCAAAAGCAAAGAAAAGTGCTTGTTAAATCGGCAATTCATCTCTGCATGTAACAAAATAATGCAAAAACGCGCTGTCGATATCACTTAATTATTGTGAATTTCAGCTGGTGAGTTAATTAACGGGCGGGTTTAAAAGAACTTATCAATAATAGTCAGGAATAGTCTTATTTACTTTAAGGATATTGATGTCCATTCCCGTACTCTACGCGCCAGAGGGAAATTCACCTGGCGCGTATTTTTGTTCGCGGCTTAGCTACGGCTGAGCACACCGCGGCGATAGAGATTACGTTTAATGCGCGTTAAACCAGGTTTTGGCTTACGCGGTTCGTCCAGGCTTGCCAGGACAATCTCCAGCACACGCTCTGCGACATCGCGGTGACGTTGAGCCACTGCCAGCACCGGGCACTGTAAGAAGTCGAGCAGTTCGTTATCGCCAAAGGTGGCAATTGCCAGGTCAGAAGGCAGTTTACCATCGCGACGTAGCGTGACATCCATCACCCCTTGCAACAACGCAAACGACGTTGTGAACAGCGCCTGCGGCATCGGATGCGTTTCCAGCCATTTTTCGAATAACTGGGCAGCCGCCTCCCGCTCATAGCTGTTGGCATACAGGAAATGCACTTCGCGCGGATCATCTTTCCAGGCAGTACGGAAACCTTGTTCACGCAGGAAGCTGACAGAAAGCTCCGGCAGCGCGCCAAGATAAAGCACCGTCTCGGCGGGAAACTTACGTAACTCTTCCGCCAGCATTTCGGCATCATCCTGATCGGCACCAACCACGCTGGTGAAGTGTTCACGATCGAGGGCGCGGTCCAGCGCGACAATCGGGAACGGGTCGTTAGCCCAGCGTTGATAAAAAGGATGCTCAGGAGGCAACGACGTCGAAACAATAATGGCATCGACCTGACGCTGTAAAAGGTGCTCAATACAGCGCATTTCGTTGTCTGGCTGATCTTCTGAGCAGGCAATTAGCAGTTGATAACCCCGTTGCCGCGCCTGGCGTTCAAGATAGTTAGCGATGCGGGTATAGCTGGTGTTCTCCAGATCGGGGATCACAAGACCAATAGAACGTGTGCGTCCAGCACGAAGCCCAGCTGCCACGGCGTTCGGGTGGTAATTGTGCTCACGCACCACAGCCATGACTTTTTCAACGGTTTTGTCGCTCACACGGTATTGCTTCGCTTTGCCGTTAATAACATAGCTTGCAGTGGTCCGCGACACTCCCGCCAGCCGAGCGATTTCATCCAGTTTCACAATTGCCCCTTGCGTAAAATGTAAAAACCATAGCCATTGTACTGGTATGGGTTAAATTCATTAACATCTAAGCGCAGAAAATTAACTGCGGCAACTGCTTTTATTCCAGGTTCCCACTGATTTCGCAAAAAAAGCCCAACGTGACATGTTGGGCTGCAAATTGCGCACTGAGATCATTCTCAACGCATTATTTTATCGCCGCGCGAAAGTCCGACCACACCAGAGCGAGCAACTTCCACAATTTTCGCCACATCGCGAATCGATGCTAAAAATGCATCAAGCTTATCGCTGGTGCCTGCTAATTGAACGGTATAAAGCGAGGGGGTGACATCGATAATTTGCCCACGGAATATTTCCGTATTACGTTTCACTTCGTCACGCCCGTAACCGCTGGCCTGAATTTTCACCAGCATGATTTCCCGCTCAACATGCGCGCCCTGCCCCAACTCACTCACGCGCAAGACATCGACCAGCTTGTGTAATTGCTTTTCGATCTGCTCAAGCACTTTTTCATCGCCCACGGTCTGGATGGTCATACGCGATAATGTCGGATCGTCGGTTGGCGCAACGGTCAGGCTTTCAATGTTGTAGCCACGCTGGGAAAAAAGGCCAATCACGCGGGATAACGCGCCTGATTCATTTTCGAGTAAGACTGATAATATCCGGCGCATAATCAGGTTCTCTCCGTTTTGCTTAACCACATTTCATCCATTCCGCCCCCGCGAATCTGCATCGGGTAGACGTGCTCACTGCCATCGACGGTAACATCAACAAACACCAGGCGATTATTGCGCACCTGTTCCAGCGCCTCGCTAAGTTTGCTTTCCAGCTCATGCGGATGAGAGATCTGGATCCCGACGTGACCATAGGCTTCCGCCAGACGGACGAAATCGGGTAGTGATTGCATATAAGATTGTGAATGACGGCCGGAATAGATCATGTCCTGCCACTGTTTCACCATCCCCAGATAGCGGTTATTGAGATTCACCACCAGTACCGGCAACTCGTATTGCAACGCGGTAGACAGTTCCTGGATGTTCATCTGAATACTGCCGTCGCCAGTGACGCAAACCACGGTTTCTTCTGGCAACGCCATTTTGACGCCCAGTGCCGCAGGTAAACCAAAACCCATCGTGCCGAGGCCACCGGAATTGATCCAGCGACGCGGTTTGTCGAATGGATAATAAAGTGCAGCAAACATCTGGTGCTGCCCGACATCGGACGTCACGTAAGCGTCTCCCTTCGTCAACCGCCAAAGAGTCTCGATCACCGCCTGCGGTTTAATCTTTTCACTGTGAGTGTCATATTTCAGGCACTGACGAGCGCGCCACTGTTCAATTTGCTGCCACCAGTCGCGGATCTCATCCAGTGGTTGATGGGCGGATTCTTGCGACAAGAGTTCAAGCATTTGTTCGAGGACCTGGCGAGCATCCCCCACAATCGGGATATCCGCAGTCACGGTTTTAGAAATGGAAGTAGGATCAATATCGATATGCAGAACAGTGGCATTTGGGCAGTACTTTGCCAGATTGTTCGTCGTTCGGTCATCAAATCGTACCCCGACGGCGAAAATCACATCCGCGTTATGCATCGTCATATTGGCTTCGTAGGTACCGTGCATTCCCAGCATGCCCAGTGCCTGACGATGCGTTGCCGGAAACGCCCCCAGCCCCATCAATGAGGAAACAACGGGCAGATTCAACGCCTCCACCGTTTCTTTCAACTGCTGATGGCAGCCCGCCATGATTGCCCCACCGCCTACGTAGACAACCGGTTTTTTTGCCGCCACCAGCGTTTGCAGAGCACGCTTAATTTGCCCTTTATGTCCGGTAGTAGTGGGATTGTAAGAACGCATACTAACCGACTCCGGCCAGACATAGGGTAATTTGTTCGCCGGATTAAGAATATCTTTCGGTAAATCAACGACTACTGGTCCAGGACGACCACTTGCCGCCAGCCAGAAAGCCTTTTTCAGCACCTGCGGAATGTCTTCCGTTTGCTTAACCAGAAAACTGTGTTTAACCACCGGTCGCGAAATCCCCACCATGTCGCACTCCTGAAAGGCATCGTAACCTATCAACGAGGTCGCTACCTGCCCGGAAAGGACAACTAATGGAATGGAATCCATATAAGCGGTGGCGATGCCGGTAATCGCATTGGTCGCCCCTGGACCCGACGTTACCAGCACGACGCCGACTTCCCCGGTCGCACGCGCCAGGCCATCGGCCATATGCACCGCCGCCTGCTCATGACGAACTAATACATGATCAATACCACCCACGGTATGCAATGCATCGTAAATATCAAGGACTGCGCCTCCGGGATAACCGAATACTTGTTTAACGCCCTGATCGATAAGCGATCGGACGACCATCTCGGCTCCAGACAACATCTCCATGGCCTGCCTCACTGTTTGACGGAAAAAATGTGTAAAACACATTAACCGTCCGATCTTGCTTAAGCAATTGGCAGCCAGAGACATAAACGCAGGGTAATAAGAATAAACAGGAGGAAAGGTGAAAAGAAACGATAAAATCCTCCATTACGAAGGATTAAATTGACAATAAATCGGCTGAATCCCACAACTTACAGCAATTTCTCTATTTTTTTAATTAATCCTAAAATAGAGAGCACACACATTCAGAATAAAATTCTACATTCAATAAAAAATGCAGAATAAACCAGACATTCATGTCTGACCTATTCTGCATTCAGTTAGCGTTTGCAAATTGAGACTAATTGTTCTTCCATCCACTGATGGCCTTTATCGCGCCCGGCAGCTTCATGCCAGGAGAGATAACAGGTTCTGCTGTTTTGTTTTAACGGCAGCGGTAATACCTGTAATTCTAAGGATTCAGCGAACTCTTCAGCCAGCCAACGCGGCGCAATAGCGACCAAATGCGTTTGCGACACCACGCTAAGTACGCTCATCATTGCCATGCCCTGATACGCGATACTGGCTTGCTTATCTACCGTGTCATACCAAGGTTGACTAAATGACGCGAAACGATCGAGCGAAACCGCCGCATGTTGTTCGTTATAAACATCATGTTTCAGTAACGGGCCTTTAATTGTTGGATGATTTTTGCTGGCTACCAGCACCATTTCATCTTTAAATAATGGCACGCTGGTAAATTCAGGACGATGGAAGTCTTCATAACTAATCACAAACTCCGTTTCCTGATAACGCAGCTGATGTTCAGTGTTCTGATTTAATGAAGACTTGAACATAACATGTATATTTGGCGCAATCTGCTCAATGTGATTATAAATCTGCGAGGTCAGAATGCTGTCTAACGGGCTGCAAACACAAAGATGAAATACACGTTCACTGCTCGCGGGTTCAAAACCTGAACCAGGCAATTCATTTTGTACTAGTTGCAATGCCTGACGAACTGAGCCAAAAAGTTGAAATGCGCGAGCAGTCGGTTGAATACCACGGCCATAACGAACAAAAAGCTCGTCATTAAACATCACCTTCAGGCGTGCAACAGCGTTACTGACCGCAGGTTGCGACATACCCAGAACATGAGCGGCACGGGTAATGTTTTGCTCCTGCATCACGGCATCGAAAACGGTTAATAAGTTGAGATCGACCATGCGTAGCTGTGGCTTGCTTAACTCCGCCGTCTCTGAATGATCTGTTTGTACCTCTGGCATACTTAACTCCACTGTCACACTTAACTCCCTTTCCCTTATTGGAATGCAGAGAAATAATCCTGAAGAATATGATTTATCATGCATATAAAATAAGAAAAAGCAAAATGAGTAAAATTCGGAAAACATAAAGATACGGGTTCTGATAAAAACAGAATCCATTGTCGTGGAATGAGTCATTTACCACAGCATAATAATCCATAATGTTTTTGTTGCGAAAACAATCTAATCATAACTACCGCGAATACTCAATCATCTACAAAATGGATTAAATGTGCTTATTTAATAATTAATTTATATATTTAATGCATTAATTCTTAACATTAATTGATCAATAATATTCACCAAATCAATATCAAAAAAAATCGCAAAACATATAATTCAATACAAATCATCAGGATAGGTTTTGCAACGCGTGCATTTTGTCCCCTTTTTCCTCGTTGATTAGATGCAAAAATTTATGCTGAAATATGTCAACCGATGAAAAGCGTCGGTAGTTAAGCAGAAATTAATATCGCTTACTTTAACCACCGCAGCACAATTAGCTAATTTTACGGATGCAGAACTCACGCTGGCGGGACGTTTTTATTGCGTCAGGGTTGACATCCGTTTTTGTATCCAGTAACTCTAAAAGCATATCGCATTCATCTGGAGCTGATTTAATGACTCACATCGTTCGCTTTATCGGTCTACTACTACTAAACGCATCTTCTTTGCGCGGTAGACGAGTGAGCGGCATCCAGCATTAAGCCAGCACGCAGTCAAACAAAAAACCCGCGCCATTGCGCGGGTTTTTTTATGCCCGAAGCGAGGCGCTCTAAAAGAGACAAGGACCCAAACCATGAGCCAGCAAGTCATTATTTTCGATACCACATTGCGCGACGGTGAACAGGCGTTACAGGCAAGCTTGAGTGTGAAAGAAAAACTGCAAATTGCGCTGGCCCTTGAGCGTATGGGTGTTGACGTGATGGAAGTCGGTTTCCCCGTCTCTTCGCCGGGCGATTTTGAATCGGTGCAAACCATCGCCCGCCAGGTTAAAAACAGCCGCGTATGTGCGTTAGCTCGCTGCGTGGAGAAAGATATCGACGTGGCGGCCGAATCCCTGAAAGTCGCCGAAGCCTTCCGTATTCATACCTTTATTGCCACTTCGCCAATGCACATCGCCACCAAGCTGCGCAGCACGCTGGATGAAGTGATCGAACGCGCTATCTATATGGTGAAACGCGCCCGTAATTACACCGATGATGTTGAATTTTCTTGCGAAGATGCCGGGCGTACACCCATTGCCGATCTGGCGCGAGTGGTCGAAGCGGCGATTAATGCCGGTGCCACCACCATCAACATTCCGGACACCGTGGGCTACACCATGCCGTTTGAGTTCGCCGGAATCATCAGCGGCCTGTATGAACGCGTACCTAACATCGACAAAGCCATTATTTCCGTACATACCCACGACGATTTAGGCCTGGCGGTCGGCAACTCACTGGCGGCGGTACATGCCGGTGCACGCCAGGTGGAAGGTGCAATGAACGGGATCGGCGAGCGTGCCGGTAACTGTTCGCTGGAAGAAGTCATCATGGCGATTAAAGTTCGTAAGGATATTCTCAACGTCCACACCGCCATTAATCACCAGGAGATATGGCGCACCAGCCAGTTAGTTAGCCAGATTTGTAATATGCCGATCCCGGCAAACAAAGCCATTGTTGGCAGCGGCGCATTCGCACACTCCTCCGGTATCCACCAGGATGGCGTGCTGAAAAACCGCGAAAACTACGAAATCATGACACCAGAATCTATTGGTCTGAACCAAATCCAGCTGAATCTGACCTCTCGTTCGGGGCGTGCGGCGGTGAAACATCGCATGGATGAGATGGGGTATAAAGAAAGTGAATATAATTTAGACAATTTGTACGACGCTTTCCTGAAGCTGGCGGACAAAAAAGGTCAGGTGTTTGATTACGATCTGGAGGCGCTGGCCTTCATCGGTAAGCAGCAAGAAGAGCCGGAGCATTTCCGTCTGGATTACTTCAGCGTGCAGTCTGGCTCTAACGATATCGCCACCGCCGCCGTCAAACTGGCCTGCGGCGAAGAAGTCAAAGCAGAAGCCGCCAACGGTAACGGTCCGGTCGATGCCGTCTATCAGGCGATAAACCGCATCACTGACTATAACGTCGAACTGGTGAAATACAGCCTGACTGCTAAAGGTCACGGTAAAGATGCTCTGGGTCAGGTGGATATTGTCGCCAACTACAACGGTCGCCGCTTCCACGGCGTCGGCCTGGCCACCGATATTGTCGAGTCCTCCGCCAAAGCCATGGTGCACGTACTGAACAATATCTGGCGCGCCGCAGAAGTCGAAAAAGAGTTGCAACGCAAAGCTCAACACAACGAAAACAACAAGGAAACCGTGTGATGTCGAAGAATTACCATATTGCCGTATTGCCGGGGGACGGAATTGGTCCGGAAGTGATGACCCAGGCGCTGAAAGTGCTGGATGCCGTGCGCAACCGCTTTGCGATGCGCATCACCACCAGCCATTACGATGTAGGCGGCGCAGCCATTGATAACCACGGGCAGCCGCTGCCGCCTGCGACGGTTGAAGGTTGTGAGCAAGCCGATGCCGTGCTGTTTGGCTCGGTAGGCGGCCCGAAGTGGGAACATTTACCACCAGACCAGCAACCAGAACGCGGCGCGCTGCTGCCTCTGCGTAAGCACTTCAAATTATTCAGCAACCTGCGCCCGGCAAAACTGTATCAGGGGCTGGAAGCATTCTGTCCGCTGCGTGCAGACATTGCCGCAAACGGCTTCGACATCCTGTGTGTGCGCGAACTGACCGGCGGCATCTATTTCGGTCAGCCAAAAGGCCGCGAAGGTAGCGGACAATATGAAAAAGCCTTTGATACCGAGGTGTATCACCGTTTTGAGATCGAACGTATCGCCCGCATCGCGTTTGAATCTGCTCGCAAGCGTCGCCACAAAGTGACGTCGATCGATAAAGCCAACGTGCTGCAATCCTCTATTTTATGGCGGGAGATCGTTAACGAGATCGCCACGGAATACCCGGATGTCGAACTGGCGCATATGTACATCGACAACGCCACCATGCAGCTGATTAAAGATCCATCACAGTTTGACGTTCTGCTGTGCTCCAACCTGTTTGGCGACATTCTGTCTGACGAGTGCGCAATGATCACTGGCTCGATGGGGATGTTGCCTTCCGCCAGCCTGAACGAGCAAGGTTTTGGACTGTATGAACCGGCGGGCGGCTCGGCACCAGATATCGCAGGCAAAAACATCGCCAACCCGATTGCACAAATCCTTTCGCTGGCACTGCTGCTGCGTTACAGCCTGGATGCCGATGATGCGGCTTGCGCCATTGAACGCGCCATTAACCGCGCATTAGAAGAAGGCATTCGCACCGGGGATTTAGCCCGTGGCGCTGCCGCCGTTAGTACCGATGAAATGGGCGATATCATTGCCCGCTATGTAGCAGAAGGGGTGTAATCATGGCTAAGACGTTATACGAAAAATTGTTCGACGCTCACGTTGTGTACGAAGCCGAAAACGAAACCCCACTGTTATATATCGACCGCCACCTGGTGCATGAAGTGACCTCACCGCAGGCGTTCGATGGTCTGCGCGCCCACGGTCGCCCGGTACGTCAGCCGGGCAAAACCTTCGCTACCATGGATCACAACGTCTCTACCCAGACCAAAGACATTAATGCCTGCGGTGAAATGGCGCGTATCCAGATGCAGGAACTGATCAAAAACTGCAAAGAATTTGGCGTCGAACTGTATGACCTGAATCACCCGTATCAGGGGATCGTCCACGTAATGGGGCCGGAACAGGGCGTCACCTTGCCGGGGATGACCATTGTCTGCGGCGACTCGCATACCGCCACCCACGGCGCGTTTGGCGCACTGGCCTTTGGTATCGGCACTTCCGAAGTTGAACACGTACTGGCAACGCAAACCCTGAAACAGGGCCGCGCAAAAACCATGAAAATTGAAGTCCAGGGCAAAGCCGCGCCGGGCATTACCGCAAAAGATATCGTGCTGGCAATTATCGGTAAAACCGGTAGCGCAGGCGGCACCGGGCATGTGGTGGAGTTTTGCGGCGAAGCAATCCGTGATTTAAGCATGGAAGGTCGTATGACCCTGTGCAATATGGCAATCGAAATGGGCGCAAAAGCCGGTCTGGTTGCACCGGACGAAACCACCTTTAACTATGTCAAAGGCCGTCTGCATGCGCCGAAAGGCAAAGATTTCGACGACGCCGTTGCCTACTGGAAAACCCTGCAAACCGACGAAGGCGCAACTTTCGATACCGTTGTCACTCTGCAAGCAGAAGAAATTTCACCGCAGGTCACCTGGGGCACCAATCCCGGCCAGGTGATTTCCGTGAACGACAATATTCCCGATCCGGCTTCGTTTGCCGATCCGGTTGAACGCGCGTCGGCAGAAAAAGCGCTGGCCTATATGGGGCTGAAACCGGGTATTCCGCTGACCGAAGTGGCTATCGACAAAGTGTTTATCGGTTCCTGTACCAACTCGCGCATTGAAGATTTACGCGCGGCAGCGGAGATCGCCAAAGGGCGAAAAGTCGCGCCAGGCGTGCAGGCACTGGTGGTTCCCGGCTCTGGCCCGGTAAAAGCCCAGGCGGAAGCGGAAGGTCTGGATAAAATCTTTATTGAAGCCGGTTTTGAATGGCGCTTGCCTGGCTGCTCAATGTGTCTGGCGATGAACAACGACCGTCTGAATCCGGGCGAACGTTGTGCCTCCACCAGCAACCGTAACTTTGAAGGCCGCCAGGGGCGCGGCGGGCGCACGCATCTGGTCAGCCCGGCAATGGCTGCCGCTGCTGCTGTGACCGGACATTTCGCCGACATTCGCAACATTAAATAAGGAGCACACCATGGCAGAGAAATTTATCAAACACACAGGCCTGGTGGTTCCGCTGGATGCCGCCAATGTCGATACCGATGCAATCATCCCGAAACAGTTTTTGCAGAAAGTGACCCGTACGGGTTTTGGCGCGCATCTGTTTAACGACTGGCGTTTTCTCGATGAAAAAGGCCAACAGCCAAACCCGGACTTCGTGCTGAACTTCCCGCAGTATCAGGGCGCTTCCATTTTGCTGGCACGAGAAAACTTCGGCTGTGGCTCCTCGCGTGAGCACGCGCCCTGGGCATTGACCGACTACGGTTTTAAAGTGGTGATTGCGCCGAGTTTTGCTGACATCTTCTACGGCAATAGCTTTAACAACCAGCTGCTGCCGGTGAAATTAAGCGATGCAGAAGTGGACGAACTGTTTGCGCTGGTGAAAGCCAATCCGGGGATCCATTTCGACGTGGATCTGGAAGCGCAAGAGGTGAAAGCGGGAGAGAAAACCTATCGCTTTACCATCGATGCCTTCCGCCGCCACTGCATGATGAACGGTCTGGACAGTATTGGGCTTACCTTGCAGCACGACGACGCCATTGCCGCTTATGAAGCAAAACAACCTGCGTTTATGAATTAATCCCCTTGCCCGGTCAAATGACCGGGCTTTCCGCTATCGTCCACGTCATCAAACGTCTTTAACCTTTGCGGTTAAAAATAATGCGACAACAGAAATAACCGCAATTACCCAGTAGACAGCAAAGTGCCCCCAACTTTGTGCAATTGCTCCCTGAATAACGCCAGCCAGAATTACCCCGGTAGAAATACTGTTAGTAAATAAGGTGGTAGCTGCCCCCGCTCTTCCAGGCATTAAATCCTGAAACCATAGCATCCCAATACCCGCAACAATGCCGATAAATACAGCGTTAAAAAGTTGCAGCGTCATCAACGCCATACGGCTATGAAAGAAAATCAATCCGGTGTAAAACAGTACTCCTGCCGCCACTGCTATGACCATCATTCGCCGCTTACCATAACGTTTGACATAGTAGCCAGCCAGAATCATTGCTGGTATTTCCAGTCCAGCTGCCGTCCCCATCAGGAAACCCGCCAGTTTGTCTGGCAATCCTAACTCGCTACTGATCCACAACGGCATATCAATAATGTACATGGTGTTGCAGGTCCACATTAACGTCGAGGCGACAAATAACATCCGTACGTTACTATCCTGCCAGCCACCTTGCATTGATAAAGCATTTTCCGACGGCAGTTCTACCCGCGCCACAGACGGAAGCATAAATGCAATCAATACCAGACTGAGTGTGAATATCCCGGCGGCAATCGAAAACATCACCGTAAAGCCGTAATTCAACGCCAGCATAAAGGCCAACGGTGGACCGATAACCCATGCCAGAGAAAGCTGCGCACGCATCACCGAGCTAAACATCACCACTTCTCGCGCCGAGTTATCCGCATATTCCCGCGCCAGAGCAAATAACTGTGGCATTGCCGTATTGGCCAGAGATGCCAGAAGCACACCACAGGTGATAAGCGTCAGATAATGACGATTAAATGCAAACAATAGCGCATTGCCGATAGCCATCAAACAGCAAAATATAATCAGTTTTCGCCGATCGCCCTGACTGTCAGAACGTTTTGCCAACCAGAGGCTTACGCCGATCCCAGCAATAGCATTCACCGTATAAAAGAGTCCGATCCAGAAAGGTTGCGCGCCAACCTCACGACTCAGAAATAAGCTCAATGTAGGAGCCTGTAGCGCCCCGGCCACCCCCATCATAAAAGCGACCAGCATAAATGCCGCGTAAACACCGTTCATACGGCGAGCCATCGTCATTATCCAGATCATACGTTCCCTTTTTAGCGCGGCGAGAATAAAAAAAACCAGCAGGTATAATCTGCTGGCGGGTGATTTTACACCAATACTCAGTCACACATGATGCAGGCAAGTCAACTTTCAGAATTGCGGTCATCCCACTGCATCAGTCCTTCAAGCATGGTTAATCGTTGTGGGACGCTTAACCAACGCAACCAGCACAACTTCGCTGTCGCGGTAAAATAGTGCTGATAAAACTGACGCATGGGGCACCTCCTTGCTTCATCGTTAGGAATTATTGACTTAATATAGGGAAAATAAAATTGCTGTCTTTTGCGCAGGAGTTCCCCTTTTATGCCATCTGCTCGTCTGCAACAACAGTTCATCCGCCTGTGGCAATGCTGCGAGGGTAAATCGCAGGACACAACGCTCAACGAACTGGCAGCGTTATTGAGCTGCTCGCGTCGTCATATGCGTACCCTGCTCAACACCATGCAGGATCGCGGCTGGCTGACGTGGGAAGCGGAAGTCGGGCGTGGTAAACGCTCGCGTCTGACATTCCTCTATACCGGGCTGGCGCTTCAGCAACAGCGGGCGGAAGACCTGCTGGAGCAGGATCGTATCGACCAACTAGTGCAGTTAGTTGGCGACAAAGCGACTGTGCGGCAAATGCTGGTTTCTCATCTGGGCCGCAGCTTCCGCCAGGGGCGGCACATCCTGCGCGTGCTCTACTATCGTCCGTTGCGTAATCTGCTACCTGGCAGCGCATTGCGCCGTTCCGAAACCCATATTGCCCGGCAAATCTTCAGTTCGCTAACGCGCATAAATGAGGAAAATGGGGAACTGGAAGCAGACATCGCCCACCACTGGCAGCAAATATCACCGCTTCACTGGCGTTTCTTTTTGCGTCCAGGAGTCCATTTTCATCATGGTCGTGAACTGGAAATGGACGACGTGATCGCCTCTTTAAAACGAATCAATACGCTGCCGCTCTATTCGCATATTGCGGACATTGTGTCGCCGACGCCCTGGACGCTGGATATCCATCTCACGCAACCGGACCGCTGGTTACCGTTACTGCTGGGACAAGTTCCGGCGATGATCCTGCCGCGCGAATGGGAAACCCTCAGTAACTTTGCCAGCCATCCCATCGGCACCGGTCCGTATGCGGTGATCCGCAACACCACCAATCAACTGAAAATTCAGGCATTCGATGACTTCTTCGGTTACCGGGCATTAATCGATGAAGTTAACGTCTGGGTTCTGCCGGAAATTGCCGACGAGCCAGCTGGAGGTCTGATGCTAAAAGGTCCACAGGGCGAGGAAAAAGAGATTGAAAGCCGCCTGGAGGAAGGTTGCTACTATTTACTGTTCGACAGCCGCACCCATCGCGGGGCGAATCAGCAAGTCAGGGACTGGGTAAGCTATGTGCTTTCTCCAACTAATCTGGTCTATTTCGCTGAGGAACAGTACCAGCAACTGTGGTTCCCGGCTTATGGACTGCTCCCCCGTTGGCACCATGCCCGCACCATAAAGAGCGAAAAACCGGCTGGCCTGGAAAGCCTCACCCTGACCTTTTATCAGGATCACAGTGAGCATCGGGTGATTGCCGGGATCATGCAGCAGATTCTGGCAAGTCACCAGGTCACGCTGGAAATCAAAGAGATCAGCTACGATCAGTGGCATGAAGGAGAGATCGAGAGCGATATCTGGCTTAATAGCGCCAACTTTACGCTGCCGCTGGATTTTTCGCTGTTCGCGCACTTGTGCGAGGTGCCGCTGCTCCAACACTGTATTCCGATCGACTGGCAAGCCGACGCCGCCCGCTGGCGCAATGGCGAAATGAACCTGGCGAACTGGTGCCAGCAACTGGTCGCCAGTAAAGCAATGGTGCCGCTTATCCACCACTGGCTGATCATTCAGGGACAACGCAGTATGCGCGGCCTGCGTATGAATACCCTCGGCTGGTTCGATTTTAAATCAGCGTGGTTTGCGCCACCGGATCCATGATTGCTGGTAGATAACAAAATCACTACACTAACGCCGTTCTCAACGGGGTGCCACGCAAACGCGTGCGCTGAGAAAATACCCGTCGAACCTGATCCGGATAACGCCGGCGAAGGGATTTGAGGCTCCTTCTCAAGTCCTTTGCCACTCTTTTTTGAGGTGCAAAGTGTTAAAAAAATGTCTTCCCCTGCTGTTGCTGTGCACAGCGCCCGTTTTCGCTAAACCCGTTCTGACTGTTTATACCTACGATTCCTTCGCCGCCGACTGGGGGCCTGGTCCAAAGATCAAAAAAGCTTTTGAAGCCGACTGTAACTGCGAACTGAAACTGGTGGCGCTGGAAGATGGCGTTTCGCTTCTCAACCGTCTACGGATGGAAGGCAAAAATAGTAAAGCCGATGTGGTGCTGGGGCTGGATAACAATCTGTTAGACGCCGCCAGTAAAACCGGACTATTTGCCAAAAGCGGTGTGGCAGCGGATGCCGTTAACGTTCCCGGCGGCTGGAATAATGACACTTTCGTCCCGTTTGATTACGGCTATTTCGCCTTCGTCTATGACAAGAACAAACTGAAAAACCCGCCGCAAAGCCTGAAAGAATTGGTTGAGAGCGATCAAAACTGGCGGGTGATTTATCAGGATCCGCGCACCAGTACGCCGGGGCTGGGCCTGCTGTTGTGGATGCAAAAAGTCTATGGCGATGACGCCCCACAAGCCTGGCAAAAACTGGCGAAGAAAACCGTCACGGTCACCAAAGGCTGGAGCGAAGCCTACGGCCTGTTTTTAAAAGGTGAAAGCGATCTGGTACTGAGTTACACCACCTCTCCGGCTTATCACATTCTCGAAGAGAAAAAAGATAACTACGCCGCCGCGAACTTTAGCGAAGGTCACTATCTGCAGGTGGAAGTCGCCGCCCGCACCGCTGCCAGCAAGCAGCCGGAGCTGGCGCAAAAATTCCTCCAGTTTATGGTTTCTCCGGCTTTTCAGAATGCGATCCCAACCGGTAACTGGATGTATCCGGTGGCAAATGTCACGCTGCCTGCCGGGTTTGAACAATTGACCAAACCGGCCACCACGCTGGAGTTCACACCAGCTGAAGTGGCGGCACAACGTCAGGCATGGATTAGCGAATGGCAACGCGCCGTCAGCCGTTAATTCCCGGCTGGTTAATTCCAGGTGTAAGCGCCGCCACGCTGGTGGTAGCGGTTGCGCTCGCGGCGTTTCTCGCCCTGTGGTGGAACGCGCCGCAGGGTAACTGGGTGGCAGTCTGGCAGGACAGCTACCTGTGGCATGTGGTGCGCTTCTCCTTCTGGCAGGCGTTTCTCTCGGCGCTACTCTCTGTCGTACCCGCGATATTCCTCGCCCGCGCCCTCTATCGCAGGCGCTTTCCGGGTCGGCTGGCGCTGTTGCGTCTGTGCGCAATGACCTTGATCCTCCCGGTGCTAGTTGCTGTTTTCGGCATTCTTAGCGTCTATGGTCGTCAGGGCTGGCTGGCATCGCTCTGCCAATCGCTCGGTCTGGAGTGGACCTTTTCGCCCTACGGCCTGCAAGGCATTTTGCTGGCGCACGTATTTTTTAATCTGCCGATGGCGAGCCGCTTATTACTCCAGGCACTGGAAAACATTCCCGGCGAACAACGTCAGCTTGCCGCCCAGCTTGGGATGCGCGGCTGGCATTTTTTCCGCTTCGTCGAATGGCCGTGGCTACGGCGACAAATCCCGCCGGTTGCCGCGCTTATCTTTATGCTCTGTTTCGCCAGCTTCGCCACCGTGTTGTCGCTGGGCGGCGGTCCGCAAGCGACGACTATCGAGCTGGCTATTTATCAGGCGCTGAGTTACGACTACGATCCCGCCCGCGCGGCGATGCTGGCGCTGATCCAGATGGTGTGCTGTCTCGGTCTGGTGCTGCTGAGTCAGCGATTGAGTAAGGCCATTGCGCCTGGCACCACGCTGCTGCAAGGTTGGCGCGACCCGGACGATCGTCTGCATAGCCGCATTTGCGACACGGTGTTAATTGTGCTGGCGCTGCTGCTGTTGCTGCCACCGTTACTGGCGGTGATCGTCGATGGGGTAAATCGCCAGTTGCCGGAAGTGCTGGCACAACCGGTGCTGTGGCAGGCGCTGTGGACCTCGTTGCGTATTGCGCTGGCGGCAGGTGTATTGTGCGTAGTGCTGACCATGATGCTGCTATGGAGCAGTCGCGAACTGCGGGCGCGGCAGAAAATGCTGGCGGGTCAGGCGCTGGAGATGAGCGGCATGTTGATCCTCGCCATGCCGGGGATTGTGCTGGCTACCGGCTTCTTTTTACTGCTCAACAACACCATTGGCCTGCCGCAATCTGCTGACGGCATTGTGATTTTCACCAATGCGTTAATGGCGATCCCTTATGCGCTGAAAGTACTGGAAAACCCGATGCGCGATATCACCGCCCGCTACAGTATGTTGTGTCAGTCGCTGGGCATTGAAGGCTGGTCGCGCTTAAAAGTGGTCGAGCTGCGCGCCCTGAAACGTCCACTGGCGCAGGCGCTGGCTTTTGCCTGCGTGCTGTCGATTGGTGATTTTGGCGTAGTGGCGTTGTTCGGTAACGATGATTTCCGTACCCTGCCGTTTTATCTCTACCAGCAAATTGGCTCCTATCGCAGCCAGGACGGCGCGGTCACCGCGTTAATTCTGCTACTACTCTGTTTTCTGCTGTTTACCGTGATTGAAAAACTACCGGGGCGAAATGTTAAAACTGACTGATATCACCTGGCTTTATCACCATTTGCCGATGCGTTTTAGCTTAACGGTAGAACGCGGCGAGCAGGTGGCAATCCTCGGGCCAAGCGGCGCGGGTAAAAGTACCCTGCTGAATTTGATTGCCGGTTTTCTGACGCCAGCCAGCGGTTCGCTGACTATCGACAGCGTTGATCACACCACGACGCCGCCGTCACGCCGCCCGGTATCGATGCTGTTTCAGGAGAACAACCTGTTCAGCCACCTGACGGTCGCGCAGAACATCGGGCTGGGGCTTAATCCGGGATTGAAGCTGAACGCGGCGCAGCAGGAGAAAATGCACGCTATCGCCCGCCAGATGGGGATTGATAATTTAATGGCGCGGTTACCGGGCGAGCTTTCCGGCGGTCAGCGACAGCGCGTGGCGTTAGCGCGTTGTCTGGTGCGCGAACAGCCGATTTTATTGCTCGATGAACCGTTCTCTGCGCTCGATCCGGCGTTACGTCAGGAGATGCTGACGCTGGTGAGCACGAGCTGCCAGCAGCAAAAAATGACGCTATTGATGGTGTCGCACAGTGTGGAAGATGCGGCGCGGATCGCCACACGCTCGGTGGTGGTCGCCGACGGGCGCATCGCCTGGCAGGGTAAGACCAATGAGTTGTTGAGCGGTAAGGCGAGTGCTTCGGCACTATTGGGGATTACGGGTTAGTATGCACTGTCGGATGCGGCGTGAACGCCTTATCCGACCTACGGGTAGTGCGTTTTGTAGGCCTGATAAGACGCGGTCAGCGTCGCATCAGGCAACCCGCACAAGACTATCTCCTAACCCCCAACCACTTTACGCAAAATATCGATATACACCGGCATCAACGGGTGGCGAATTAACACCACCAGCGCCACCACGCCGATGGCAGAAATTAACGGCGTCAGCCACAACAAACGGCCGCGCGACAAATAATGACTTAAACGATCGGTTGCTTTACCGCTGCGCCATAACCGCCAGCACAGCCAGCCACCAACCCACAAAAATACCGCCGTCGCCAGCAGCAACCATTTAAACTCGCCGCTCTGCATTCCGGCTGGAATATCGATCGCCGCGCCCGCCAGAATCCCAGGCAGGAAGTAAAACGGTGGCCACAGCAGGCAGCCGATAATATTCGGCGTAATGAATTTTGCCACCGGCAGATCCAGCATTCCCGCCACCATTGGCACCAGCGGACGCGTCGGGCCAACAAAGCGACCGACCAGAATGGTGAACATGCTGTGTTGATGCAACGCATGTTCAGTTTTATCGAGTAATGCTTTGTTTTTCTTCAGAAATGACCAGCGATGCAACGGCTTTTTAAAACGCCAGCCCAGCCAGAAGGAGATCCAGTCGCCCAGCAGACAACCGACAATCCCTGCCAGCCAGGCGTGCCAGAAACTTAACTCGCCGCTGCCAATCAGCGCTCCCAGCCCCGCCATCAGCACCGTACCGGGTAGAATCAAACCGACCAGCGCCAGCGACTCCAGAAAGGCCACCAACACCACCGCCATCAATGAATACACGGTAGATTGGGTAATAAAGTGTTCCAGCAATGCTTGCATAATGTGCCTGTCAAATAGACGAAGCAGGGATTCTGCAAACCCTATGCTACTCCGTCAAGCCGTCAATTGTCTGATTCGTTACCAATTATGACAACTTGACGGCTACATCATTCACTTTTTCTTCACAACCGGCACGGAACTCGCTCGGGCTGGCCCCGGTGCATTTTTTAAATACTCGCGAGAAATAGAGTTGATCGTCAAAACCAACATTGCGACCGACGGTGGCGATAGGCATCCGGGTGGTGCTCAAAAGCAGCTTCGCCTGGCTGATACGTTGGTCCTCGCGCCAGCTTAAGACGCTAATCCCTAACTGCTGGCGGAAAAGATGTGACAGACGCGACGGTGACAAGCAAACATGCTGTGCGACGCTGGCGATATCAAAATTGCTGTCTGCCAGGTGATCGCTGATGTACTGACAAGCCTCGCGTACCCGATTATCCATCGGTGGATGGAGCGACTCGTTAATCGCTTCCATGCGCCGCAGTAACAATTGCTCAAGCAGATTTATCGCCAGCAGCTCCGAATAGCGCCCTTCCCCTTGCCCGGCGTTAATGATTTGCCCAAACAGGTCGCTGAAATGCGGCTGGTGCGCTTCATCCGGGCGAAAGAAACCCGTATTGGCAAATATTGACGGCCAGTTAAGCCATTCATGCCAGTAAGCGCGCGGACGAAAGTAAACCCACTGGTGATACCATTCGCGAGCCTCCGGATGACGACCGTAGTGATGAATCTCTCCTGGCGGGAACAGCAAAATATCACCCGGTCGGCAAACAAATTCTCGTCCCTGATTTTTCACCACCCCCTGACCGCGAATGGTGAGATTGAGAATATAACCTTTCATTCCCAGCGGTCGGTCGATAAAAAAATCGAGATAACCGTTGGCCTCAATCGGCGTTAAACCCGCCACCAGATGGGCATTAAACGAGTATCCCGGCAGCAGGGGATCATTTTGCGCTTCAGCCATACTTTTCATACTCCCGCCATTCAGAGAAGAAACCAATTGTCCATATTGCATCAGACATTGCCGTCACTGCGTCTTTTACTGGCTCTTCTCGCTAACCCAACCGGTAACCCCGCTTATTAAAAGCATTCTGTAACAAAGCGGGACCAAAGCCATGACAAAAACGCGTAACAAAAGTGTCTATAATCACGGCAGAAAAGTCCACATTGATTATTTGCACGGCGTCACACTTTGCTATGCCATAGCATTTTTATCCATAAGATTAGCGGATCCTACCTGACGCTTTTTATCGCAACTCTCTACTGTTTCTCCATACCCGTTTTTTTGGATGGAGTGAAACGATGGCGATTGCAATTGGCCTCGATTTTGGCAGTGATTCTGTGCGAGCTTTGGCGGTGGACTGCGCCAGCGGTGAAGAGATCGCCACCAGCGTAGAGTGGTATCCCCGTTGGCAAAAAGGGCAATTTTGTGATGCCCCGAATAACCAGTTCCGTCATCATCCGCGTGACTACATTGAGTCAATGGAAGCGGCACTGAAAACCGTGCTTGCAGAGCTTAGCGTCGAACAGCGCGCAGCTGTGGTCGGGATTGGCGTTGACACAACCGGCTCGACGCCCGCACCGATTGATGCCGACGGTAACGTGCTGGCGCTGCGCCCGGAGTTTGCCGAAAACCCGAACGCGATGTTCGTATTGTGGAAAGACCACACTGCGGTTGAAGAAGCGGAAGAGATTACCCGTTTGTGCCACGCGCCGGGCAACGTTGACTACTCCCGCTACATTGGCGGTATTTATTCCAGCGAATGGTTCTGGGCAAAAATCCTGCATGTGACTCGCCAGGACACCGCCGTGGCGCAATCTGCCGCATCGTGGATTGAGCTGTGCGACTGGGTGCCAGCTCTGCTTTCCGGTACCACCCGCCCGCAGGATATTCGTCGCGGACGTTGCAGCGCCGGGCATAAGTCGCTATGGCACGAAAGCTGGGGTGGCTTGCCGCCAGCCAGTTTCTTTGATGAGCTGGACCCGATCCTCAATCGCCATTTGCCTTCCCCGCTGTTCACTGACACCTGGACTGCCGATATTCCGGTGGGCACCTTATGCCCGGAATGGGCGCAGCGTCTCGGCCTGCCTGAAAGCGTGGTGATTTCCGGCGGCGCGTTTGACTGCCATATGGGCGCAGTTGGCGCAGGCGCACAGCCTAACGCACTGGTAAAAGTTATCGGTACTTCCACCTGCGACATTCTGATTGCCGACAAACAGAGCGTTGGCGAGCGGGCAGTGAAAGGTATTTGCGGTCAGGTTGATGGCAGCGTGGTACCTGGATTTATCGGTCTGGAAGCAGGCCAATCGGCGTTTGGTGATATCTACGCCTGGTTTGGTCGCGTACTCGGCTGGCCGCTGGAACAGCTTGCCGCCCAGCATCCGGAACTGAAAGCGCAAATCAACGCCAGCCAGAAACAACTGCTTCCGGCGCTGACCGAAGCATGGGCCAAAAATCCGTCTCTGGATCACCTGCCGGTGGTGCTCGACTGGTTTAACGGCCGCCGCACACCGAACGCTAACCAACGCCTGAAAGGGGTGATTACCGATCTTAACCTCGCTACCGACGCTCCGCTGCTGTTCGGCGGTTTGATTGCTGCCACCGCCTTTGGCGCACGCGCAATCATGGAGTGCTTTACCGATCAGGGGATCGCCGTCAATAACGTGATGGCGCTGGGCGGCATCGCGCGGAAAAACCAGGTCATTATGCAGGCCTGCTGCGACGTGCTGAATCGCCCGCTGCAAATTGTTGCCTCTGACCAGTGCTGTGCGCTCGGTGCGGCGATTTTTGCTGCCGTCGCCGCGAAAGTGCACGCAGACATCCCATCAGCCCAGCAAAAAATGGCCAGTGCGGTAGAGAAAACCCTGCAACCGCGCAGCGAACAGGCACAACGCTTTGAACAGCTTTATCGCCGCTATCAGCAATGGGCGATGAGCGCCGAACAACACTATCTTCCAACTTCCGCCCCGGCACAGGCTGCCCAGGCCGTTGCGACTCTATAAGGACACGATAATGACGATTTTTGATAATTATGAAGTGTGGTTTGTCATTGGCAGCCAGCATCTGTATGGCCCGGAAACCCTGCGTCAGGTCACCCAACATGCCGAGCACGTTGTTAATGCGCTGAATACGGAAGCGAAACTGCCCTGCAAACTAGTGTTGAAACCGCTGGGCACCACGCCGGATGAAATCACCGCTATTTGCCGCGACGCGAATTACGACGATCGTTGCGCTGGTCTGGTGGTGTGGCTGCACACTTTCTCCCCGGCCAAAATGTGGATCAACGGCCTGACCATGCTCAACAAACCGTTGCTGCAATTCCACACCCAGTTTAACGCGGCGCTGCCGTGGGACAGTATCGATATGGACTTTATGAACCTGAACCAGACTGCACATGGCGGTCGCGAGTTCGGCTTCATTGGCGCGCGTATGCGTCAGCAACATGCCGTGGTTACCGGTCACTGGCAGGATAAACAAGCCCATGAGCGTATCGGCTCCTGGATGCGCCAGGCGGTCTCTAAACAGGATACCCGTCATCTGAAAGTCTGCCGTTTTGGCGATAACATGCGTGAAGTAGCGGTCACCGATGGTGATAAAGTTGCCGCACAGATCAAGTTCGGTTTCTCCGTCAATACCTGGGCGGTTGGCGATCTGGTGCAGGTGGTGAACTCCATCAGCGACGGCGATGTTAACGCGCTGGTCGATGAGTACGAAAGCTGCTACACCATGACGCCTGCCACACAAATCCACGGCGAAAAACGACAGAACGTGCTGGAAGCGGCGCGTATTGAGCTGGGGATGAAGCGTTTCCTGGAACAAGGTGGCTTCCACGCGTTCACCACCACCTTTGAAGATTTGCACGGTCTGAAACAGCTTCCAGGTCTGGCCGTACAGCGTCTGATGCAGCAGGGTTACGGCTTTGCGGGCGAAGGCGACTGGAAAACCGCCGCCCTGCTTCGCATCATGAAGGTGATGTCAACCGGTCTGCAGGGCGGCACCTCCTTTATGGAGGACTACACCTATCACTTCGAGAAAGGTAATGACCTGGTGCTCGGCTCCCATATGCTGGAAGTCTGCCCGTCGATTGCCGTAGAAGAGAAACCGATCCTCGACGTTCAGCATCTCGGTATTGGTGGTAAGGACGATCCTGCCCGACTGATCTTCAATACCCAAACCGGTCCAGCGATTGTCGCCAGCCTGATTGATCTCGGCGATCGTTACCGTCTGCTGGTTAACTGTATCGACACGGTGAAAACACCGCACTCCCTGCCGAAACTGCCGGTGGCGAATGCGCTGTGGAAAGCGCAACCGGATCTGCCAACTGCTTCCGAAGCGTGGATCCTTGCTGGTGGCGCGCACCATACCGTCTTCAGCCATGCGCTGAACCTCAACGATATGCGCCAGTTCGCCGAGATGCACGACATTGAAATCACGGTGATTGATAACGACACCCGCCTGCCAGCGTTTAAAGACGCACTGCGCTGGAACGAAGTGTATTACGGATTTCGTCGCTAAGTAGCCACATCAGGTATGTAACGCCTGATGCGACGCTGACGCGTCTTATCTGGCCTACACGCTGCGATTTTGTAGGCCGGATAAGCAAAGCGCATCCGGCATTGTTTTCCCCCTCGCCCCTTTGGGGAGAGGGCCGGGGTGAGGGGAAACGACCTCTCAGGAGTCAACATGTTAGAAGATCTCAAACGCCAGGTATTAGAAGCCAACCTGGCGCTGCCAAAACACAACCTGGTCACGCTCACATGGGGCAACGTCAGCGCCGTTGATCGCGAGCGCGGCGTCTTTGTGATCAAACCTTCCGGCGTCGATTACAGCGTCATGACCGCTGACGATATGGTCGTGGTTAGCATCGAAACCGGTGAAGTGGTTGAAGGTACGAAAAAGCCCTCCTCCGACACGCCAACTCACCGGCTGCTCTATCAGGCATTCCCCTCCATTGGCGGCATTGTGCATACGCACTCGCGCCACGCCACCATCTGGGCGCAGGCGGGTCAGTCGATTCCAGCAACCGGCACCACCCACGCCGACTATTTCTACGGCACCATTCCCTGCACCCGCAAAATGACCGACGCAGAAATCAACGGCGAATATGAGTGGGAAACCGGTAACGTCATCGTAGAAACCTTTGAAAAACAGGGTATCGATGCAGCGCAAATGCCCGGCGTTCTGGTCCATTCCCACGGCCCGTTTGCATGGGGCAAAAATGCCGAAGATGCGGTGCATAACGCCATCGTGCTGGAAGAGGTCGCTTATATGGGGATATTCTGCCGTCAGTTAGCGCCGCAGTTACCGGATATGCAGCAAACGCTGCTGGATAAACACTATCTGCGTAAGCATGGCGCGAAGGCATATTACGGGCAGTAATGACTGTATAAAACCACAGCCAATCAAACGAAACCAGGTTATACTCAAGCCTGGTTTTTTGATGGATTTTCAGCGTGGCGCAGGCAGGTTTTATCTTAACCCGACACTGGCGGGACACCCCGCAAGGGACAGAAGTCTCCTTCTGGCTGGCGACGGACAACGGGCCGTTGCAGGTTACGCTTGCACCGCAAGAGTCCGTGGCGTTTATTCCCGCCGATCAGGTTCCCCGCGCTCAGCATATTTTGCAGGGTGAACAAGGCTTTCGCCTGACACCGCTGGCGTTAAAGGATTTTCACCGCCAGCCGGTGTATGGCCTTTACTGTCGCGCCCATCGCCAATTGATGAATTACGAAAAGCGCCTGCGTGAAGGTGGCGTTACCGTCTACGAGGCCGATGTGCGCCCGCCAGAACGCTATCTGATGGAGCGGTTTATCACCTCACCGGTGTGGGTCGAGGGTGATATGCACAATGGCACTATCGTTAATGCCCGTCTGAAACCGCATCCCGACTATCGTCCGCCGCTCAAGTGGGTTTCTATAGATATTGAAACCACCCGCCACGGTGAGCTGTACTGCATCGGCCTGGAAGGCTGCGGGCAGCGCATCGTTTATATGCTGGGGCCGGAGAATGGCGACGCCTCCTCGCTTGATTTCGAACTGGAATACGTCGCCAGCCGCCCGCTGCTGCTGGAAAAACTCAACGCCTGGTTTGCAAACCACGATCCCGATGTGATCATCGGCTGGAACGTGGTGCAGTTCGATCTGCGAATGCTGCAAAAACATGCCGAGCGTTACCGTCTTCCGCTGCGTCTTGGGCGCGATAATAGCGAGCTGGAGTGGCGCGAGCACGGCTTTAAAAACGGCGTCTTTTTTGCCCAGGCTAAAGGTCGGCTAATTATCGACGGTATCGAGGCGCTGAAATCCGCGTTCTGGAATTTCTCTTCATTCTCGCTGGAAACTGTCGCTCAGGAGCTATTAGGCGAAGGAAAATCTATCGATAACCCGTGGGATCGAATGGACGAAATTGACCGCCGTTTCGCCGAAGATAAACCTGCGCTGGCAACTTATAACCTGAAAGATTGCGAGCTGGTGACGCAGATCTTCCACAAAACTGAAATCATGCCATTTTTACTCGAACGAGCAACGGTGAACGGCCTGCCGGTGGATCGGCACGGCGGTTCGGTGGCAGCGTTTGGTCATCTCTATTTTCCGCGAATGCATCGCGCTGGTTATGTCGCGCCTAATCTCGGCGAAGTGCCACCGCACGCCAGCCCTGGCGGCTACGTGATGGATTCACGGCCAGGGCTTTATGATTCAGTGCTGGTGCTGGACTATAAAAGCCTGTACCCGTCGATCATCCGCACCTTTCTGATTGATCCCGTCGGGCTGGTTGAAGGCATGGCGCAACCTGATCCAGAGCACAGTACCGAAGGTTTTCTCGATGCCTGGTTCTCACGGGAGAAACATTGCCTGCCGGAGATTGTGACTAACATCTGGCACGGGCGCGATGAAGCCAAACGTCAGGGTAATAAGCCGCTTTCGCAGGCGCTGAAGATCATTATGAATGCCTTTTATGGCGTGCTCGGCACCACCGCCTGCCGCTTCTTCGATCCGCGCCTGGCATCGTCGATCACCATGCGTGGTCATCAGATCATGCGGCAAACCAAAGCATTGATTGAAACGCAGGGCTACGACGTGATCTACGGAGATACCGACTCGACTTTTGTCTGGCTAAAAGGTGCACATTCGGAAGAAGAGGCGGCGAAAATCGGTCGTGCACTGGTGCAGCACGTTAACGCCTGGTGGGCGGAAACGCTGCAAAAACAACGGCTGACCAGCGCATTAGAACTGGAGTATGAAACTCATTTCTGCCGTTTTCTTATGCCAACCATTCGCGGAGCTGATACCGGCAGTAAAAAGCGCTACGCCGGGCTGATTCAGGAGGGCGACAAGCAGCGGATGGTGTTTAAAGGGCTGGAAACCGTGCGCACCGACTGGACGCCGCTGGCCCAGCAGTTTCAGCAGGAGCTGTACCTGCGTATCTTCCGCAACGAGCCATATCAGGAGTACGTCCGCCAAACCATCGACAAACTGATGGCGGGTGAACTGGATGCGCGGCTGGTTTACCGTAAACGCCTTCGCCGTCCGCTGAGCGAATATCAGCGTAATGTTCCGCCTCATGTACGCGCCGCTCGCCTTGCCGATGAAGAAAATCAAAAGCGCGGTCGCCCCTTGCAATATCAGAATCGCGGCACCATTAAGTACGTATGGACCACCAACGGCCCGGAGCCGCTGGACTACCAACGTTCACCACTGGATTACGAACACTATCTGACCCGCCAGCTACAACCCGTGGCGGAGGGAATACTCCCTTTTATTGAGGATAATTTTGCTACACTTATGACCGGGCAACTTGGGCTATTTTGAGCAAAAAAAAGAGTTCGCCAGATACCATTTTGATGCGTGACGAATGCTTTGCCATCCAGTACCATAGCGCCCTTTCCATTCCTGGACCTGAATAACACCACTACCTCATAAGCACGGTAGCGGGTGGTTATTGCCTGCAATTAAAGATATAGAGCCGAACACATATGCCTTTTACACTTGGTCAACGCTGGATCAGCGATACAGAAAGCGAATTGGGACTTGGAACCGTTGTCGCGGTGGATGCGCGAACTGTCACTTTACTTTTCCCATCTACTGGTGAAAACCGTCTGTACGCACGCAGTGATTCCCCCGTGACCCGCGTGATGTTCAACCCTGGTGATACTATTACCAGCCATGACGGCTGGCAGATGCAAGTCGAAGAAGTAAAAGAAGAAAATGGCTTGCTGACCTATATCGGTACTCGCCTGGATACTGAAGAGTCCGGCGTAGCCCTGCGTGAAGTTTTCCTTGATAGCAAACTGGTGTTCAGCAAACCGCAGGACCGTCTGTTTGCCGGGCAGATTGACCGTATGGACCGCTTTGCGCTGCGTTATCGCGCGCGTAAATATTCCAGCGAACAGTTCCGTATGCCGTACAGCGGCCTGCGCGGTCAGCGTACCAGCCTGATCCCGCATCAGCTCAACATCGCTCATGATGTTGGTCGCCGCCACGCGCCGCGCGTCCTGCTGGCTGACGAAGTGGGTTTAGGGAAAACCATTGAAGCCGGGATGATCCTGCATCAGCAACTGCTCTCTGGCGCTGCTGAACGTGTGCTAATTATCGTCCCGGAAACCTTACAGCATCAGTGGCTGGTAGAAATGCTGCGCCGTTTCAACCTGCGCTTTGCGCTATTTGATGATGAGCGTTATGCCGAAGCTCAGCACGATGCTTACAACCCGTTTGACACCGAACAGCTGGTGATTTGCTCGCTGGATTTTGCCCGTCGTAGCAAACAGCGCCTGGAACATCTCTGTGAAGCCGAATGGGACCTGCTGGTGGTCGATGAAGCGCATCACCTGGTGTGGAGCGAAGATGCGCCAAGCCGTGAATATCAGGCCATTGAACAACTGGCAGAGCACGTGCCGGGCGTTCTGCTGCTGACCGCGACCCCGGAACAGCTGGGGATGGAAAGCCACTTCGCCCGTCTGCGTCTGCTGGACCCGAACCGTTTCCACGATTTTGCGCAGTTCGTTGAAGAGCAGAAAAATTATCGTCCGGTTGCGGACGCCGTTGCCATGCTGCTGGCAGGTAACAAACTGAGCAATGACGAACTGAACATGCTCGGCGAGATGATCGGCGAGCAGGATATCGAGCCGCTGTTGCAGGCAGCAAACAGCGACAGCGAAGATGCCCAGAGCGCCCGTCAGGAGCTGGTTTCGATGCTGATGGATCGCCACGGCACCAGCCGCGTGCTGTTCCGTAACACGCGTAACGGTGTGAAAGGATTCCCGAAACGCGAGCTGCACACCATTAAACTGCCGCTACCGACGCAGTATCAGACGGCTATTAAAGTCTCCGGCATTATGGGCGCACGTAAAAGTGCGGAAGATCGTGCTCGCGATATGCTCTACCCGGAGCGTATTTATCAGGAATTTGAAGGTGATAACGCCACCTGGTGGAACTTCGATCCGCGCGTTGAGTGGCTGATGGGCTACCTGACCAGCCATCGCTCTCAGAAAGTGCTGGTGATCTGCGCCAAAGCTGCCACTGCGCTGCAACTGGAGCAGGTACTGCGCGAACGTGAAGGTATTCGCGCTGCGGTGTTCCACGAAGGTATGTCGATTATCGAACGTGACCGCGCTGCCGCCTGGTTTGCCGAAGAAGACACCGGCGCACAGGTACTGCTGTGCTCAGAAATCGGTTCTGAAGGACGTAACTTCCAGTTCGCCAGCCACATGGTGATGTTTGACCTGCCATTCAACCCGGATCTACTGGAGCAGCGTATTGGTCGTCTGGATCGTATCGGCCAGGCGCACGATATTCAGATCCATGTGCCTTATCTGGAGAAAACCGCTCAGTCGGTGCTGGTGCGCTGGTATCACGAAGGTCTGGATGCATTTGAGCACACCTGCCCGACCGGACGCACTATTTACGATAGCGTATACAACGATCTGATTAACTATCTGGCTTCACCGGATCAAACCGAAGGCTTTGACGATCTGATCAAAAACTGCCGCGAGCAACATGAAGCGCTGAAAGCACAACTGGAACAGGGGCGTGATCGCCTGCTGGAAATCCACTCCAACGGTGGCGAAAAAGCCCAGGCACTGGCAGAAAGCATTGAAGAGCAGGATGACGATACCAACCTGATCGCCTTCGCCATGAACCTGTTCGATATTATCGGTATCAATCAGGACGATCGTGGCGACAACATGATCGTGCTGACCCCGTCCGATCATATGCTGGTGCCGGACTTCCCTGGCCTGTCGGAAGATGGCATCACCATCACCTTTGATCGCGAAGTGGCGCTGGCGCGTGAAGATGCTCAGTTTATTACCTGGGAACATCCGCTGATCCGCAACGGTCTGGATCTGATTCTTTCTGGCGATACCGGTAGCAGCACGATTTCACTGTTAAAAAACAAAGCGTTGCCGGTAGGTACGCTGTTGGTGGAACTGATTTACGTGGTCGAAGCCCAGGCGCCGAAGCAGTTGCAGCTCAACCGCTTCCTGCCACCGACGCCGGTACGTATGCTGCTGGATAAAAACGGCAACAACCTGGCGGCCCAGGTGGAGTTTGAAACCTTTAACCGCCAGCTTAACGCGGTTAACCGTCACACCGGCAGCAAACTGGTTAACGCCGTGCAGCAGGATGTTCACGCTATCCTTCAGCTGGGTGAAGCGCAGATCGAGAAATCTGCCCGTGCATTGATTGATGCCGCACGTAACGAAGCCGACGAAAAACTGTCTGCCGAGCTGTCTCGTCTGGAAGCGCTGCGCGCAGTGAACCCGAACATTCGTGACGACGAACTGACCGCCATTGAGAGCAACCGTCAGCAGGTAATGGAAAGCCTGGATCAGGCAGGCTGGCGTCTGGATGCCCTGCGTTTGATCGTTGTAACGCATCAGTAACGGAGCCGAAAATGGGGATGGAAAACTACAATCCACCGCAGGAACCCTGGTTGGTTATCCTGTATCAGGATGACCACATTATGGTGGTTAACAAGCCGAGCGGTTTGTTGTCTGTGCCGGGTCGTCTGGAAGAGCACAAAGATAGCGTGATGACGCGCATTCAGCGTGATTATCCGCAGGCAGAATCGGTGCATCGTCTGGATATGGCTACCAGCGGCGTGATTGTAGTGGCGCTGACCAAAGCCGCGGAGCGGGAGTTAAAACGCCAGTTCCGCGAGCGCGAGCCGAAAAAGCAGTATGTGGCCCGCGTCTGGGGGCATCCATCCCCCGCAGAAGGTCTGGTGGATCTGCCGCTGATTTGCGACTGGCCAAACCGCCCGAAACAGAAAGTCTGTTACGAAACGGGTAAACCTGCGCAGACGGAATATGAAGTGGTGGAGTATGTGGCGGATAACACGGCAAGAGTGGTGTTAAAACCGATTACCGGGCGTTCGCATCAATTGCGTGTGCATATGCTGGCGCTGGGTCATCCGATTCTCGGCGATCGTTTTTATGCATCACCAGAAGCGAGAGCGATGGCACCGCGTTTGTTGCTACATGCAGAGATGTTGACGATTACCCATCCGGCGTATGGCAATAGTATGACGTTTAAAGCGCCAGCGGATTTTTAATCGTCACGCTGGCGCAGTTCGGTAGGCGGATAAGGCGTTCACGCCGCATCCGGCAATTGTGCGCCGATTGCCTGATGCGACGCGGGCCGCGTCTTATCAGGCCTACAGTTTAAAACTTATTTAAACCCTTTCTGCTGCTTTATCAGCTCATATGCCTGCTGAATTTCCTGCGCTTTCTGCTTCGCCATCTCCATCATCTCAGGCGGCAAACCTTTCGCCACCAGCTTATCGGGATGGTGTTCACTCATCAGCTTACGGTAGGCACGTTTGATGGTGGTCGCATCATCCGTCGGCTTCACGCCCAGCACATTACAGGCATCTTCCAGCGTCGGGCCACGCTGCGCTTGCTGCCAGTTACCACCGCCAGATTGCTGCTGATAACCGCCGCCAAACTGTGCACCGCCCTGCATCATGCGCAAAAACTGGTCAAACTGGGCGCGGGAGATCCCTAATTCTTCAGCAATGACATACAGCACCGCCCGTTCATTCGGGTGCAGTGAACCATCAGCAAACGCCGCCTGAATCTGGATCTCCAGAAACATACGAATTAAGTCAAAACGACCAAAGCAGACACTGCGAAACTGGCGCATCTTTTCGCGCAGCGGGTAATTGTCTGATTTTCCCACCCGGAACGCATTTTGCGCCGCAGTACGGGAAGCGCCATGAAGATTCATTCGGTCCATCAACTGGCTGGCGATATGAATATCAGCCTCCGTGACGCGACCTTTGGATTTGGTTAAATGCCCCATCACTTCAAAAGTGGTGGCAAAAAACAGCGCCTGACGCTCACGCTGGTTGGCGAACCACGCCATTTTACGGCTACGGGCTTTATCAAACATATGGCCAATTAACAGGCCTAACACTACGCCCCAAAAGCCGCCGCCCATCAGTAAGGCCACGGCCACGCCAATGATTTTTCCCCAATACTGCATATATTCCCCAAATCGACACACGGATATCAGGGCTATCTCCCACAATATAAAGGTGCTTTTACCGTTTTCCGGCTGCGGTCAATTGTGGGACATCGCCTATAATTTGCATTATCATACCTGTCATTCAATGCCGTGCCTAACACCACTGACGCTATTCGGACAGGATTAACACTAGCGTAGAGATGACGAGTACGTTAGTCTCTGACCGTTTGTCACGCGCAACGTTACCGATGATGGAACAATAAAATCAACGTATGAAAAAACGTATCCCCACTCTCCTGGCCACCATGATTGCCACCGCCCTTTATAGTCAACAGGGACTGGCAGCCGACCTCGCCTCACAGTGCATGTTGGGCGTGCCAAGCTATGACCGTCCTCTGGTACAGGGCGATACCAATGACTTACCCGTGACTATCAATGCTGACCACGCGAAAGGGGACTACCCGGATGACGCCGTGTTTACTGGCAGCGTGGATATCATGCAGGGTAACAGCCGTCTGCAGGCCGACGAAGTGCAGCTCCATCAAAAAGAGGCACCAGGACAACCGGAGCCGGTACGTACCGTTGATGCGATCGGTAATGTCCATTACGACGATAACCAGGTGATCCTCAAAGGGCCGAAAGGCTGGGCGAATCTGAACACCAAAGATACCAACGTCTGGGAAGGTGATTACCAGATGGTGGGTCGCCAGGGTCGCGGTAAAGCGGACCTGATGAAACAACGTGGCGAAAACCGCTATACCATTCTGGATAACGGTAGCTTTACCTCCTGTCTGCCGGGTTCTGACACCTGGAGCGTGGTAGGTAGCGAAATTATTCATGACCGCGAAGAACAAGTTGCGGAGATCTGGAACGCCCGCTTTAAGGTGGGTCCGGTACCGATCTTTTATAGCCCCTATTTGCAGTTGCCGGTGGGTGACAAACGTCGCTCTGGTTTCTTGATCCCGAACGCCAAGTACACCACCACCAACTACTTTGAGTTCTACCTGCCATATTACTGGAACATCGCGCCAAATATGGATGCCACCATCACGCCGCATTATATGCATCGTCGTGGCAACATCATGTGGGAGAACGAATTCCGCTACCTCTCCCAGGCGGGCGCTGGCTTGATGGAACTGGACTATCTGCCTTCAGATAAAGTCTATGAAGATGAACACCCGAACGATGACAGTTCACGTCGTTGGTTATTCTACTGGAACCACTCCGGGGTCATGGATCAGGTGTGGCGTTTCAACGTCGACTACACCAAGGTCAGCGATCCTAGCTACTTCAATGATTTCGATAACAAGTACGGTTCCAGTACTGACGGCTACGCAACGCAAAAATTCAGCGTTGGCTATGCGGTGCAAAACTTCAATGCCACCGTTTCAACCAAGCAGTTCCAGGTTTTCAGCGAACAGAACACCAGTAGCTACTCGGCAGAGCCGCAGTTAGACGTTAATTACTACCAGAATGATGTTGGTCCGTTTGATACGCGTATTTACGGCCAGGCAGTGCACTTTGTTAACACCAGAGACGACATGCCTGAAGCAACCCGTGTTCACCTGGAACCGACCATCAATTTGCCGCTCTCTAATAACTGGGGCAGCATCAATACCGAAGCGAAGTTGCTGGCAACCCATTATCAGCAAACCAATCTTGACTGGTATAACTCCAGAAACACGACCAAGCTGGACGAATCCGTTAACCGCGTAATGCCGCAATTCAAAGTTGACGGCAAAATGGTCTTTGAACGCGATATGGAAATGCTGGCTCCGGGTTATACCCAAACGCTGGAACCGCGCGCGCAGTATTTGTACGTGCCGTATCGCGATCAGAGCGACATCTATAACTACGACTCGTCTCTGCTGCAATCTGACTACTCTGGCCTGTTCCGGGACCGGACTTACGGCGGTCTTGACCGTATTGCCTCCGCTAACCAGGTGACGACCGGTGTCACATCTCGCATATATGATGATGCTGCCGTTGAACGTTTTAATATTTCCGTTGGTCAAATCTACTATTTCACGGAGTCTCGCACTGGCGATGACAACATAACATGGGAGAATGACGACAAAACGGGTTCACTGGTGTGGGCAGGCGATACTTACTGGCGTATCTCCGAGCGTTGGGGATTGCGTGGCGGGATTCAGTACGATACACGTCTGGATAACGTAGCGACCAGTAACTCCAGCATTGAATACCGTCGGGATGAAGACCGTCTGGTACAGCTGAATTACCGTTACGCCAGCCCGGAATATATTCAGGCTACGCTGCCTAAGTACTATTCCACTGCTGAGCAATATAAGAATGGTATTTCGCAGGTAGGTGCTGTCGCCAGCTGGCCAATTGCCGATCGTTGGTCCATTGTTGGGGCCTACTACTACGACACCAATGCGAACAAGCAAGCCGACTCTATGTTAGGTGTGCAATACAGCTCCTGCTGCTATGCAATTCGCGTCGGTTACGAGCGGAAGCTGAACGGTTGGGATAACGATAAACAACATGCGGTATATGACAACGCAATCGGCTTTAACATCGAACTTCGCGGCCTGAGCTCCAACTACGGTCTGGGTACGCAAGAGATGCTGCGTTCGAACATTCTGCCGTATCAAAACACTTTGTGATTTGTTGATTTACCACGTAATCCGCAGTGCGGTTAATTGAAATGGAAAAAGTATGAAGAACTGGAAAACGCTGCTTCTCGGTATCGCCATGATCGCGAATACCAGTTTCGCTGCCCCCCAGGTAGTCGATAAAGTCGCAGCCGTCGTCAATAACGGCGTCGTGCTGGAAAGCGACGTTGATGGATTAATGCAGTCGGTAAAACTGAACGCTGCTCAGGCAAGGCAGCAACTTCCTGATGACGCGACGCTGCGCCACCAAATCATGGAACGTTTGATCATGGATCAAATCATCCTGCAGATGGGGCAGAAAATGGGAGTGAAAATCTCCGATGAGCAGCTGGATCAGGCGATTGCTAACATCGCGAAACAGAACAACATGACGCTGGATCAGATGCGCAGCCGTCTGGCTTACGATGGTCTGAACTACAACACTTATCGTAACCAGATCCGCAAAGAGATGATTATCTCTGAAGTGCGTAACAACGAGGTGCGTCGTCGCATCACCATCCTGCCGCAGGAAGTCGAATCCCTGGCGCAGCAGGTGGGTAACCAAAACGACGCCAGCACTGAGCTGAACCTGAGCCACATCCTGATCCCGCTGCCGGAAAACCCGACCTCTGATCAGGTGAACGAAGCGGAAAGCCAGGCGCGTGCCATTGTCGATCAGGCGCGTAACGGCGCTGATTTCGGTAAGTTGGCGATTGCTCATTCTGCCGACCAGCAGGCGCTGAACGGCGGCCAGATGGGCTGGGGCCGTATTCAGGAGTTGCCGGGGATCTTCGCCCAGGCATTAAGCACCGCGAAGAAAGGCGACATTGTTGGCCCGATTCGTTCCGGCGTTGGCTTCCATATTCTGAAAGTTAACGACCTGCGCGGCGAAAGCAAAAATATCTCGGTGACCGAAGTTCATGCTCGCCATATTCTGCTGAAACCGTCGCCGATCATGACTGACGAACAGGCACGCGTGAAACTGGAACAGATTGCTGCTGATATCAAGAGTGGTAAAACGACTTTTGCTGCCGCAGCGAAAGAGTTCTCTCAGGATCCAGGCTCCGCTAACCAGGGCGGTGATCTCGGCTGGGCTACACCAGATATTTTCGATCCGGCCTTCCGTGACGCCCTGACTCGCCTGAACAAAGGTCAAATGAGTGCACCGGTTCACTCTTCATTCGGCTGGCATTTAATCGAACTGCTGGATACCCGTAATGTCGATAAAACCGACGCTGCGCAGAAAGATCGTGCATACCGCATGCTGATGAACCGTAAGTTCTCGGAAGAAGCAGCAAGCTGGATGCAGGAACAACGTGCCAGCGCCTACGTTAAAATCCTGAGCAACTAATGGTTAAAACCCAACGTGTTGTGATCACTCCCGGCGAGCCCGCCGGGATTGGCCCGGACTTAGTTGTCCAGCTTGCACAGCGTGAGTGGCCGGTCGAACTGGTTGTTTGTGCCGATGCCACTCTCCTTACCGACCGGGCAGCGATGCTCGGTTTGCCGCTCACCCTCCGCCCTTATTCCCCCAACTCCCCTGCACAACCGCAAACTACGGGCACATTAACGCTACTTCCTGTCGCGCTACGTGAATCTGTCACTGCGGGGCAGTTAGCGATTGAAAATGGACATTACGTGGTGGAGACGCTGGCGCGAGCGTGTGATGGCTGTCTGAACGGTGAATTTGCTGCGCTGATCACAGGCCCCGTGCATAAAGGCGTCATTAACGACGCAGGCATTCCGTTTACCGGTCATACCGAGTTTTTCGAAGAGCGTTCGCAGGCGAAAAAAGTGGTGATGATGCTGGCGACCGAAGAACTTCGCGTGGCGCTGGCAACGACTCATTTACCGCTGCGCGATATCGCAGATGCTATCACCCCTGCACTTTTGCACGAAGTGATTGCTATTTTGCATCACGATTTGCGTACAAAATTTGGTATTGCCGAACCGCGCATTCTGGTCTGCGGGCTGAATCCGCACGCGGGCGAAGGCGGTCATATGGGTACGGAAGAGATAGACACCATTATTCCGGTGCTCGACGAGCTGCGGGCGCAGGGGATGAAACTCAACGGGCCGCTGCCTGCCGATACCCTGTTTCAGCCGAAATATCTCGATAACGCCGACGCCGTGCTGGCGATGTACCACGATCAGGGTCTTCCCGTGCTAAAATACCAGGGCTTCGGGCGCGGTGTGAACATTACGCTGGGCCTGCCCTTTATTCGCACATCAGTGGACCACGGCACCGCGCTTGAACTGGCGGGACGTGGTAAAGCCGATGTCGGCAGTTTTATTACGGCGCTTAATCTCGCCATCAAAATGATTGTTAACACCCAATGAATAATCGAGTCCACCAGGGCCACTTAGCCCGTAAACGCTTCGGGCAAAACTTTCTCAACGATCAGTTCGTGATCGACAGTATTGTTTCTGCCATTAACCCGCAAAAGGGCCAGGCGATGGTCGAAATCGGCCCCGGTCTGGCGGCATTGACCGAACCGGTCGGCGAACGTCTGGACCAGCTGACGGTCATCGAACTTGACCGCGATCTGGCGGCACGTCTGCAAACGCATCCATTCTTAGGCCCGAAACTGACGATTTATCAGCAGGATGCGATGACCTTTAACTTTGGCGAACTGGCCGAGAAAATGGGTCAGCCGCTGCGTGTTTTCGGCAACCTGCCTTATAACATCTCCACGCCGTTGATGTTCCATCTGTTTAGCTATACTGATGCCATTGCCGACATGCACTTTATGTTGCAAAAAGAGGTGGTGAATCGTCTGGTTGCAGGACCGAACAGCAAAGCGTATGGTCGATTAAGCGTCATGGCGCAATACTATTGCAACGTGATCCCGGTACTGGAAGTTCCGCCGTCAGCCTTTACACCACCACCCAAAGTGGATTCCGCCGTCGTGCGCCTGGTTCCTCATGCAACGATGCCTCACCCGGTTAAAGATGTTCGTGTGTTGAGCCGCATCACCACCGAAGCCTTTAACCAGCGTCGTAAAACCATTCGTAACAGCCTCGGCAACCTGTTTAGCGCCGAGGTGTTAACGGGAATGGGGATCGACCCGGCGATGCGAGCGGAAAATATCTCTGTCGCGCAATATTGCCAGATGGCGAACTATCTGGCGGAGAACGCGCCTTTGCAGGAGAGTTAACGATGATCAATTCGCCCCGAGTGTGTATTCAGGTTCAAAGCGTCTACATTGAGGCACAATCTTCACCTGATAATGAACGTTACGTTTTTGCTTATACCGTAACCATACGCAATCTGGGGCGAGCGCCAGTGCAGTTGTTGGGGCGTTACTGGCTGATCACCAATGGCAATGGCCGTGAAACCGAAGTCCAGGGCGAAGGAGTGGTTGGCGTCCAGCCACTTATCGCGCCTGGCGAAGAGTACCAGTACACCAGCGGTGCAATCATTGAAACCCCGCTGGGCACCATGCAGGGTCACTACGAAATGATCGATGAAAATGGCGTCCCTTTCAGCATCGACATTCCCGTATTCCGACTCGCCGTTCCCACACTCATTCATTAAAAGAATATGGCGACATACCTTATTGGCGACGTTCATGGTTGTTACGATGAACTGATCGCATTGCTGCATAAAGTAGAATTTACCCCTGGGAAAGATACCCTCTGGCTGACGGGCGATCTGGTCGCGCGCGGCCCGGGTTCGCTGGATGTTCTGCGCTATGTGAAATCCTTAGGCGACAGCGTACGTCTGGTGCTGGGCAATCACGATCTGCATCTGCTGGCGGTATTTGCCGGGATCAGCCGCAATAAACCGAAAGATCGCCTGACACCGCTGCTGGAAGCGCCGGATGCCGACGAGCTGCTTAACTGGCTGCGTCGCCAGCCTTTGCTGCAAATCGACGAAGAGAAAAAGTTGGTGATGGCCCACGCAGGGATCACGCCGCAGTGGGATCTACAGACCGCCAAAGAGTGCGCGCGCGATGTAGAAGCGGTGCTATCGAGTGACTCCTATCCCTTCTTTCTCGACGCTATGTACGGCGATATGCCAAATAACTGGTCACCGGAATTGCGGGGGCTGGGAAGACTGCGTTTTATCACCAACGCCTTTACCCGTATGCGTTTTTGCTTCCCGAACGGTCAACTGGATATGTACAGCAAAGAATCGCCGGAAGAGGCCCCTGCCCCACTGAAACCGTGGTTTGCGATTCCTGGCCCTGTCGCTGAAGAATACAGCATCGCCTTTGGTCACTGGGCATCGCTGGAGGGCAAAGGTACGCCGGAAGGTATATACGCGCTGGATACCGGCTGCTGCTGGGGTGGTACATTAACCTGCCTGCGCTGGGAAGATAAACAGTATTTTGTCCAGCCGTCGAACCGGCATAAGGATTTGGGCGAAGCGGCGGCGTCTTAAACACAGCCTGATATAGGAAGGCCGGATAAGACGCGACCGGCGTCGCATCCGGCACTAGCCGTAAATTCTATACAAAATTACCGCCGCTCCAGAATCTCAAAGCAATAGCTGTGAGAGTTCTGCGCATCAGCATCGTGGAATTCGCTGAATACCGATTCCCAGTCATCCGGCTCGTAATCCGGGAAATGGGTGTCGCCTTCCACTTCTGCGTCAATATGCGTCAGATACAGTTTTTGCGCTTTTGGCAGGAACTGCTCATAAACGCGACCACCGCCAATCACCATGATTTCTGGTACGTCACCACACGCCGCAATGGCTTCATCCACCGATTTCACCCACGTTACGCGATCGTCCGTACCCGGTTGACTGCTGAGGATAATATTTTTGCGTCCTGGCAACGGACGACCGATGGATTCCCAGGTATGGCGGCCCATAATCACGGGTTTATTTAAGGTGTTGCGTTTAAACCAGGCGAGATCGGCAGGCAGGTTCCACGGCATGGCGTTTTCCATGCCGATAACACGATCTACCGCTAACGCCGCAATCAGACTAATCATTGATTTATCCTGGATATAAAAAATTGTCGCCACTATACGTAAAGCATAAACCGTCGTCGACTGGCGCAAGGATGATGTTGAGTAAAATTTTACGTTCTGCTGGCGAGTCCACGCTCTCCCACTGGACTCGCCACATTACAATGAAACAAAAACAAACAGTTAGCTGTAAAGTGTGATTTACGTCACTCTTTATTAGGATGAGGGTTTCGTTTCCGGTTCATCCGCCATGTTGCCGGTATGTTTCCCTTCTTCGGTTCCCTGCCAGCCATGTCGTTGAATTAATGACAGATGTTCGCGGTCTTCGGTAATGATCTCACTTAACATCGCGCTGGTGCGTTTATAGACCGCTGCGCGGGCTTTGGTGTCGTTCTCAACCATTGCCATCTCTTCCACCATCTGAATATTAAAGCGGCGGAACACATCGGCACGTTCTCGCGCTTCATACGGCCCCAGACCTAAACTTTCCAGTGCCAGACGCCCGGTTTTCAGCGCACCTTCGAAGGTTTCACGCTCCGGCTTTTCAACGCCTGCCTGACGCAAACGAATGTAGTGGTCGACATCGCGGGCGCGGGCAATAATCTGCAAATGCGGGAAATGTTCTTTCACCATCTCTGTCAGTTGCAGGTTGGTTTGCGGATCGTCGATGGCGTTAATCAGCACTTCCGCTTTCGCCGCTCCGGCAGATTCCAGTAAATCCATCCGCGTGGCATCGCCATAAAACACTTTCATACCAAATTTACGCAAGGTTTCGATATGGTCCGGATCGTGATCGAGTACCACCATTTTCACCCCGCTGGAGAGCAGTAAACGTCCGGTAATCTGCCCAAAACGACCGAATCCGGCGATAATCACGCGCGGCTGTTCTTCGTCGATCTCATCGGCTTCACGCGCTTCCTCAGTAGAAGATTGCTCAAGGCGATTGAGGATCACCAGCAGAATCGGCGTTGCTGCCATCGACAGCGCCACCGCCAGGGTCAGCGATTTCGCCCACTCCGGCTCCAGCACATTCGCCATCTGCGCCGCGCCAAATACCACAAAGGCAAACTCACTGCCCTGCCCTAACAACACCGCAAACCAACGACGCTGTTTATTTGGCACTTGCAACGGTCGGGCAATCAGCCACAGCATGGCGATTTTGATGATGAGGAAACCGAGCAGCAAAATGACAATGCGCAATGGGTTTTCAAGCAGCGTGCCAAAGTCTATCGACATGCCAACACCGATGAAAAACAGCCCCAACAGCAAACCTTTAAATGGTTCGATATCGCTCTCCAGCGCATGACGGTATTCCGAGCTTGCCAGCAGTACGCCCGCCAGAAACGCTCCCATCGCCATCGACAAGCCGACCTCTTCCAGCAGCAAACCAAAGCCAAACACGAGGAATAACGCCACGGCACTAAACACTTCCCGCAAGCCAGAGCGGGCTACAAAACGCAGCGCCGGACGCGTGACATAGCGCCCCAGCAATACCACCAGCACCAGCGCACCCGCCACTTTTAACGCCGAGAGAGCAAATGCGCCCATCGTCGTCGAGGCACTGCTCGTTGCCAGTAGCGGAATCATCGCCACCAGCGGGATCGCCGCGATATCCTGGAACAGCAGCACCGCAAAGGCACTGCGACCCATTTGCGTCACCATCAGATTGCGTTCATTCATCGCCTGCATGGCAATCGCCGTAGAGGAGAGCGCCAGCGTCATGCCGATCAATTCCGCGACCTGCCAGCGCAGCCCAAGTAACATGCAGAACAGCCCCAGCAGGCCACCGCAAATCACCATCTGCAATGCGCCACCGCCGAACACTGCCGCACGCAGCTTCCACAGCCTTTGTGGATCGAGTTCGAGGCCGATAATAAACAGCATCAGCACCACGCCAATCTCGGCAAAGTGCAGAATAGATTCGGCATCGGTCACCAGTCGCAGCCCCCACGGGCCAATAATGCAGCCGGCGATCAGGTAGCCAAGTACCGATCCCAGACCAAGACGTACCGCAATGGGTACAATCAGCGCCGCCGAACCGAGGTAGATCAGCGCCTGAACCAGCGTATGGCTATCCATGATGGGCCTCCTGCCATTCCAGCAGACGTTGCTTATAGCGACGCGCCTGCCCTTCGAGGGTTTCGTCGTCACAAATAAAGGTACAGTGCATGGCAAACGGTGGCAGCCAGTTCAGCCCGCAGTAGATTGCCGTCGCCTGTAGCGGCTGCGACAGCACATCAAAACCCGGATGCGCACCAATTTCAAAATGGCTTTCCCCGCCGCCGGTCGTCACCGCCCACAGCAAATGTTTGCCATGCAGCGCCGTGCCGCCATGACCGTAAGCCCAGCCGTGGGAGAAAACTTTATCGATCCAAAGTTTGAGGAGCGGAGGAATGCTGTACCACTGCATCGGGTGCTGCCAGACAATCAGATCGGCGCGAGACAGCGCCTCCTGCTCGGCGGCAATATCGATATTGAAGTCAGGATAGAGTTGATAAAGAGAGCGAATTTCGACGCCTTCCAGCGTCCTTGCCTGTTCAAGCATCCGTTTATTCGCATGGGAATGATGCGGATACGGATGCGCATAAATTATAAGAATCATAGGTAGCCCGCGTGATTACGCCTTTGTTTTCCCACAAAGTGTAGTCATATATTCACGCGGCTTATAGTCAATAATATTGATTCAGAAAAGAGAGAAATCTGAACAAATTACCCCATTCTCTGCCCGCGGATCGTCATATTGCTGGTCTGCGCCAGTGACATCCCTCGAGTCTCCGGGGCAAACGCTACGGAAATCAACAAGCCAAACAGCGAGATACCCGCCCCCATTAGCATCGTGTTACTGATACCGTAATTATTGATAAAGATCGGCAGTGCCCAGGTCGAAACAATGGTGCCAATACGACTTAAGGACATAATCACGCCCACGGCAGAGGCGCGGATATCTGTCGGGAAGAGTTCATTAGGATAGAGCCACTGCAAATTACCCGGCCCGCCAGAGAAAAAGGCATACACCGCAAAGGCCATCACTACCAGCCAGATCCCCATATCCGGGATCAGCCCCAAAACCGCCAGCGCCAGCGTCATCATGGCAAAGCTGCCAATCAACAATGGACGCCGTCCGGCAGTGTTTAACCACAGCATCGGCGGAATACAGCCGAGCATAAAGAACAGGCTAATCACCACGTTCCCCAGCGCCGCGTTTTTGCCAACACCCAATCCCAACAAACCAACGATTTGCGGGCCAAAGGTGTAAATGGCGAACATTGGGATCACCTGGCAGGTCCAGATGGCGGCAACAAACAGAACAAAAGGAAAATGGCGGCGATTAAACAGATCGCGAAAACGGGTTTGCTGCGGCTGCTCTTCATCGAAAGCCACCGGTTCGCCAAACAGTTTTATCATCATCTCTTCGCACTCTTTTACTCGCCCTTTGCGTAATAACCAGCGGGGAGATTCAGGCAGTTCGAATCGACCAATCAAAATCAACAAACAGGGGATCGCCGCGCTACCCAGCATCCAGCGCCAGCCGCCTTCCACATCATAAAGCCAGTAGCCGACCAGATCGGCGCAGGTCGCGCCGACATACCACATGGCGGCGATAAAGCTGATGGAAAATGCCCGCTGACGGGTACTGGAGAACTCGGTGATCATTGAGGTGGCGATGGGATAATCTGCACCGATGACAATGCCGATAAGTACCCGCATCACCAACAGTTCGACGGGGGATGAAACAAACATCGTCGCCACCGATATCACGCCGATGGCGATGATATCAATGAGGAACATTTTTCGCCGTCCGACTTTATCGGAAATATAGCCAAACAGCGATGTGCCAACGAACAGCCCGGCGAGCGTTCCCGCGCCCAGCAAGCCAATCCAGTCAGCGTCCAGTTTCAGCGCCGGGGTCAGTTGCTCCAGCGCCACGCCAATCATTACCAGTACATAACCATCCAGAAACGGACCACCGCTTCCCCACAGCAAAATGCGGCGGTGAATAGAGGAGAATTTGAGATCGTCAAAGTTTCTGGACGGTTGCATGGGTTATTCCTGTTTTTTTGCAATGAGAGTCAGTACGGCGTTACGTATCAAACCAACATCAGCCGTAACGGAACTCCACACCAAAGGTGCCGCGCGGGTATTCCCACTGTTCCAGCGCCGACCCCAGCCCCAGAATGCGACAGGTGCCGCACTCCAGACATCCGGCGTAATCGAAGCGCACACTGCCGTCATCCTGCTTCTTGTACAGACCTGCGGGGCACGCTTTCACCAGCAGCTCCAGCGCCTGTTTATCGGCATCGGCCTTCACAACAATGTGCGGATGCTCTTCATCGACATTGAATTTATTGACGCCCAGTTTGACGTCCACATTGACGGGAGAAGTCATAAAACGGTCACTCCTTTCATGCCATCCTTGATTAGATTGATGAAGCCCACTTTCTTGCCATGGCGGAGGATTTTCTTGCGCATCAGTTCCGGCGCGCTGCCATCAATGGTGAACAGGTCACGCGCCACACCCACCGCCAGCTCCGGGTAGCCGCTAAACATGCGTGGGTTATCAAGGAACGCCGGTAGTTTCTGATACATACGCATATCGCGCAGCGGACCACTCTCAAGATGCTGACGATATTCCGCCAGTTTTTGCTTACTGAAATCGTCGCTTTTCATCGCTGAAAGCACGGTTTTTGCTGCGGCTTCCCCGGCGGCAATCGCCAGATCCATACCGCGAATGGTAAAACCGAGATTCATACACATTCCGGCGGCATCACCGGCAATCAATACGCCGTCACCAACCAACTCCGGCAGCATGTTGATGCCTGCTTCCGGCACTACGTGAGCGGAATATTCCACCAGCTTGCCACCTGCGATCAGTGGTGCAACGGCCGGATGTTGTTTGAAATCTTCCAGCATTTGCGGCACCGATTTTTTCGCGTCATGCAGATGATGCAAACCACAAACCAGCCCCAGCGACAGGGTGTTTTCATTGGTATAAAGGAAGCCGCCGCCCATCAGGCCATCGGTGGGTGATCCCGCAAACAGACAAGCCGCGCCCTGATTACCCTGCAACTGAAAACGGTCTTCGATTACCGACTTCGGTAACTCGATCAGTTCCTTCACGCCAACCGCCACATCCGTCGGTTTAACGCGTTTTGCCATCCCCAGCTTTTCGGCAAGGATGGAGTTCACTCCATCAGCAAGGATCACCGTTTTCGCTTCAATCACATCGCCATCGGCTTCTACACCGACGACTTTGCCATCGCGCTGTACGAGGTTATCGACGCGGATCCCGGTAATTAACTGCGCGCCCGCTTCTTCGGCCTGCTCCATCAGCCAGGCATCAAATTTACTGCGCAAAACGGAGTAAGAACGCTGGGATGGCGAGGTTTCGTCACCATTGCAGTAGTCCATAGTCATCGCTGACTTTTCCGTCATAAACGCGAGTTTTTCATGGGTGATCAGGCGTTCTACGGGGGCGGAGTCGGCGAAACCAGGAATAATGTGTTCCAGGCTGTGGGCATAGAGACGCCCGCCGGTGACGTTCTTGGCACCTGCGGAATTGCCACGCTCGATAACTAACACTTGCGCCCCTTCGCGGGCGAGCACCAGTGCGGCAACCGAACCGGCAAGCCCAGCACCGACGATGATGGCGTCAAAGATATCTTCGGACATAAGAGCTCCCTGTCAGCGGCAGGGCCAAAATGCAGCCCTGCCAGAGTGGATCAACGCGCTAAAGCTGCGGTCAGCGCCGGAAGGATCTTCACGGCGTCACCAACAATGCCGTAATCCGCGTACTGGAAGATCGGCGCATTTTTATCTTTATTGATGGCGAAAATGGTTTGCGATGCATTAGCACCAACCATGTGCTGGATCTGCCCGGAGATCCCCACCGCCAGGTACAGTTCAGGTTTCAGCATCAGGTTGGAGATACCGACATAGCGTTCGTGCTCCATCCATTTTTCGTTTTCCGCCACCGGACGAGAACAGGCCAACTCCGCACCTATCGCCTTGCAAAGCTGTTCTGCCAGCGCAATGTTCTCTTTGCTGCCAATACCGCGACCGACGCTGACCACCAGACGGGCTTTGTCGAGATCGACGCTGTTGCTCTGGCGCGCCTGGGTTGCCGTGCGGGTAATCGCCACAGCCGGAGCCTGCCACTCCACGGTGTGCGTTTCGCCAGTGCGTGACGCGTCTGGCTGAGCCGCATCGAACGTGCCGCTGCTGATGGTCAGTACCGCATACGGCGTGGCAATGCGTTCTTCGCCAATCGCCAGACCACCGTAAACCATGTGTTTCACTGTCGCTTTACCGTCCTGTACGCTGACGGTGCTGGCATCGTTAGACACCGCCGCTTTAAGGCGATAACCCAGTTTTGCCGCCAGTAATTTGCCGCGACGGGTGTTTGGCAGCAGCACCAGGCCGTCTGCGCCGTGCTGGCGAATAGTGTCAGCCATGACACCGGCGTAATCTTCGATCATCCGATCGTCCGGTTTGCCGTTTAATTTCCAGACATGATTAGCGCCGAGCTGGATTGCCTGTGCGCCGTCGGCATCATTGAGGACAAAGGTGTTGATTTGATTAGCTAAAGCCTGCGCACCGTTCATCAGTTCCGGCAGACGAGAAGGGGTATCGCTGAATACCCAGACTTGAGAAAACGTGTTCATAGCATCCCCTGTAATTAAATGACTTTGCGAAGATTTTCAGCAAATGCGGCGATCTGTTCTTCGCCGTCGCCTTCAATCACGATGCGCTGACGTTCGCGCTGTTTCGGCGCAGCAACCTGTTGTTCAGACCAGGCGTCCACGGCGTTAAAACCGATATCCGCCGCCGACCATACCTGGACTGGCTTTTTCGCCGCGCCGAGAATGGCTTTCATCGAAGGAATTTGTGGGGAGTTGATATCAGTGGAAACAGCAACAACCGCAGGCAGCGGAATGCTTAAGGTTTCGGTTTCATCTTCCAGTTCGCGCTCAACGGTGAGGGTATCTGCCGTCAGGGAGATAATTTTGCTGACGCCGTTAACTGCCGGAATATTGAGGATTTCGCCCACCAGCAGACCAACCTGCTGGGCATAAAGGTCGGAAGAACCATCGCCACAGAGGATCAAATCAAAGCCTGCTTTCTGGGCGGCTGCAGCCAGTGCGCTCGCCGTTTGTTGCGGCAGTGCCTGCTCGAACTGGTCATCAATCACCACAATCAGTTCATCCGGGCCGCGCGATAGCACATCTTTACGCCCTTTGGCGTTGGTCAGGGCTTTACCGCCCACACTTAAGGCCGTCACCTGCGCCTCTGCTGCCTGTTGCTTTAGCTGGCAAGCCGCTTCAATAGCGTTCAGATCGTATTGGCTTATTTTGGCATCGGCTTTGCTGAAGTCTAATGAACCATCAGCATTATTGACCGCAATATCCTGTTCATCAGGCACGCACTTATAGCAAGTAATAATCTTCATTGCATCTCCAGAAATCATGAAGGAAACGTCGTTCATATCGGTGGTGTTAATTACAGATATCACGCCCTTTAATTTGGAAATAAAACTTTAATCACCAATATTGAAAATGTCACACGCAGATAAATCCAACTTTCAATATTGTTAAGTTCCTCACCAATATTGAAAACATGGCGTAGAAAAAAGAAATTTTCAATATTGCTTTATGGATCACCAATATTGAAAGTCAGATGCTATTTTTTTACTCACAACACAACATAACAAACTGATTAATAATCAAAATTAACGAGAAAATCGCCCTCTATTCACCCGAAACAAAAATGTGATAACAATCACAGAATGCAGCTTATTGAATACCCATTATGAGTTAGCCATTAACGCGTCCACGAGGTTAATAATAATTATATTAAATGTTAACAAAAATAAAACAAACGGGAACGCAAAATAAATATTCGTTTTCACAGTGGAATTAACTCATGAAGAATGAAAAGAGAAAAACGGGAATAGAACCGAAGGTTTTCTTTCCGCCGTTAATAATCGTCGGCATACTTTGTTGGCTTACAGTCAGAGATCTGGATGCAGCGAATGTCGTTATTAATGCTGTATTCAGTTACGTCACCAATGTATGGGGATGGGCATTTGAATGGTATATGGTGGTGATGCTTTTCGGTTGGTTCTGGCTGGTGTTTGGCCCGTATGCCAAAAAGCGTTTAGGTAACGAACCACCTGAATTTAGTACCGCCAGTTGGATCTTTATGATGTTCGCCTCCTGTACGTCTGCTGCCGTACTGTTCTGGGGATCGATTGAGATCTACTACTACATCTCCACCCCGCCGTTTGGCTTAGAACCGAACTCGACAGGGGCGAAAGAGTTGGGGCTGGCTTACAGCTTGTTCCACTGGGGACCTCTGCCGTGGGCCACTTACAGCTTCCTTTCAGTCGCCTTCGCTTACTTCTTCTTTGTCCGCAAAATGGAAGTGATTCGCCCCAGCTCGACACTGGTGCCGCTGGTAGGTGAAAAACACGCCAAAGGGTTGTTCGGCACTATCGTCGACAACTTCTATCTCGTCGCCTTGATCTTCGCGATGGGTACCAGTCTGGGCCTTGCCACGCCGCTGGTGACCGAGTGTATGCAATGGTTGTTTGGCATTCCGCATACCCTGCAACTGGACGCTATCATCATTACCTGCTGGATTATCCTCAACGCCATTTGCGTCGCTTGCGGTCTGCAAAAAGGGGTACGTATCGCCAGTGACGTGCGTAGTTACCTGAGCTTCCTGATGCTGGGTTGGGTGTTCATTGTCAGCGGTGCCAGCTTCATCATGAACTACTTCACCGATTCGGTGGGGATGTTGCTGATGTATCTGCCGCGAATGTTGTTCTATACCGATCCCATCGCTAAAGGCGGCTTCCCGCAGGGCTGGACCGTGTTCTACTGGGCATGGTGGGTGATTTACGCCATCCAGATGAGTATCTTCCTCGCCCGCATCTCCCGTGGTCGTACTGTGCGTGAACTGTGCTTCGGCATGGTGATGGGGCTGACAGCATCCACCTGGATCCTGTGGACCGTGCTCGGTAGTAACACTCTGCTGTTGATGGATAAAAACATCATCAACATTCCAAATCTGATCGAACAGTACGGTGTGGCGCGCGCCATCATCGAAACCTGGGCCGCTCTGCCACTCAGCACCGCCACCATGTGGGGCTTCTTCATCCTCTGCTTTATTGCCACCGTTACGCTGGTTAACGCCTGCTCTTATACCCTGGCGATGTCCACTTGCCGCGAAGTACGCGATGGTGAAGAACCACCGCTGCTGGTGCGTATCGGTTGGTCAATTCTGGTTGGCATTATCGGTATTGTTCTGCTGGCGCTCGGCGGCCTGAAACCGATTCAAACCGCCATTATCGCCGGAGGATGCCCGCTGTTCTTCGTCAACATTATGGTGACGCTCTCCTTTATTAAAGACGCGAAACAGAACTGGAAAGATTAATTAACCCCCAAAATATCAAGAGGTTGAAAGATGGATTTTAATTTAAATGATGAGCAGGAACTGTTTGTCGCCGGTATCCGCGAACTGATGGCCAGCGAAAACTGGGAGGCCTATTTTGCCGAGTGCGACCGTGACAGCGTCTACCCGGAACGTTTTGTCAAAGCACTGGCGGATATGGGTATCGACAGTCTGCTGATCCCTGAAGAGCACGGTGGTCTGGACGCGGGGTTTGTTACTCTCGCCGCCGTGTGGATGGAGCTGGGACGTCTGGGGGCACCAACCTATGTGCTGTACCAGTTGCCGGGCGGGTTCAACACCTTCCTGCGCGAAGGCACACAAGAGCAGATCGACAAGATTATGGCTTTCCGCGGCACCGGTAAGCAGATGTGGAACTCAGCGATTACCGAACCGGGCGCGGGCTCCGACGTGGGTAGCCTGAAAACGACTTATACCCGTAGAAATGGTAAGATTTATCTTAATGGTAGTAAGTGTTTTATTACCAGCAGCGCCTACACCCCGTACATCGTGGTGATGGCGCGCGACGGGGCTTCTCCGGACAAACCTGTCTACACCGAATGGTTTGTTGATATGAGCAAACCGGGCATCAAAGTGACCAAACTTGAAAAGCTCGGTCTGCGTATGGATAGCTGCTGTGAAATCACCTTTGACGACGTGGAACTGGACGAGAAAGACATGTTCGGTCGGGAAGGTAACGGCTTTAACCGCGTCAAAGAAGAGTTCGATCATGAACGTTTCCTGGTAGCCCTCACCAACTACGGTACGGCGATGTGCGCCTTTGAAGATGCGGCGCGCTACGCCAACCAGCGCGTGCAGTTTGGCGAGGCTATTGGTCGTTTCCAGTTGATTCAGGAAAAATTCGCCCACATGGCGATCAAATTAAACTCCATGAAAAACATGCTGTATGAAGCAGCGTGGAAAGCAGACAACGGCACCATCACCTCTGGCGATGCAGCGATGTGCAAATACTTCTGCGCCAATGCGGCATTTGAAGTGGTGGATAGCGCAATGCAGGTGCTGGGCGGTGTCGGGATTGCGGGCAACCACCGCATCAGCCGCTTCTGGCGTGATCTGCGTGTAGACCGCGTCTCCGGGGGATCTGACGAAATGCAGATCCTGACGCTGGGTCGCGCGGTGCTGAAGCAATACCGCTAAGTCCGTGCGCTGCCTGATGCGACGCTAATGCGTCTTATCAGGCCTACGGGAGCACGAATGTAGGCCGGATAAAGCGTTTACGCCGCATCCGGCAGTCATGCGCTACATAAATTTTTCAGGAGCTAATAATGGATCATCTACCCATGCCGAAATTCGGGCCGTTGGCCGGATTGCGCGTTGTCTTCTCCGGTATCGAAATCGCCGGACCGTTTGCCGGGCAAATGTTCGCAGAATGGGGTGCGGAAGTTATCTGGATCGAGAACGTCGCCTGGGCCGACACCATTCGCGTTCAACCGAACTACCCGCAGCTCTCCCGCCGCAATTTGCACGCGCTGTCGTTAAATATTTTCAAAGATGAAGGCCGCGAAGCGTTTCTGAAATTAATGGAAACCACCGATATCTTCATCGAAGCCAGTAAAGGTCCGGCCTTTGCCCGTCGTGGCATTACCGATGAAGTACTGTGGCAGCACAACCCGAAACTGGTTATCGCTCACCTGTCCGGTTTTGGTCAGTACGGCACCGAGGAGTACACCAATCTTCCGGCCTATAACACCATCGCCCAGGCCTTCAGTGGTTACCTGATTCAGAACGGTGATGTTGACCAGCCAATGCCTGCCTTCCCGTATACCGCCGATTACTTTTCTGGCCTGACCGCCACCACGGCGGCGCTGGCAGCACTGCATAAAGTGCGTGAAACCGGTAAAGGCGAAAGTATCGACATCGCCATGTATGAAGTGATGCTGCGTATGGGCCAGTACTTCATGATGGATTACTTCAACGGCGGCGAAATGTGCCCGCGCATGAGCAAAGGTAAAGATCCCTACTACGCCGGTTGCGGTCTGTATAAATGTGCCGACGGCTACATCGTGATGGAACTGGTGGGCATTACCCAAATTGAAGAGTGCTTTAAAGATATTGGCCTCGCACATCTACTCAGTACGCCGGAAATCCCGGAAGGCACTCAGCTTATCCACCGTATCGAATGCCCTTACGGCCCACTGGTAGAAGAAAAACTCGATGCCTGGCTGGCGGCACATACCATCGCAGAAGTTAAAGAACGCTTTGCCGAACTGAATATCGCCTGTGCCAAAGTACTGACCGTACCGGAACTGGAAAGCAATCCACAGTATGTTGCCCGTGAATCAATCACTCAGTGGCAAACGATGGATGGTCGCACCTGCAAAGGGCCGAACATCATGCCGAAATTCAAAAATAACCCCGGACAAATCTGGCGCGGAATGCCCTCACATGGCATGGACACGGCTGCCATTTTGAAAAATATCGGCTACAGCGAAAACGACATTCAGGAGTTGGTCAGCAAAGGTCTGGCCAAAGTTGAGGACTAAACGCGTGGCGTCAGTCGGCTTGCCTGACTAGCGCCCGCCCAATAACAAACGAACAAAAATGGATAGAGGTGCAATGGATATCATTGGCGGACAACATCTACGTCAAATGTGGGACGATCTTGCGGACGTTTACGGTCATAAAACGGCGCTGATTTGTGAATCCAGCGGCGGAGTCGTTAACCGGTATAGTTATCTTGAGTTAAATCAGGAGATTAACCGCACGGCAAACCTGTTTTATACGCTGGGGATTCGCAAAGGCGACAAGGTTGCACTACATCTCGACAACTGCCCGGAATTTATCTTTTGCTGGTTCGGGCTGGCAAAAATTGGCGCGATTATGGTGCCGATTAACGCCCGCCTGTTACGCGAGGAAAGCGCGTGGATCCTGCAAAATAGCCAGGCGTGCCTGCTGGTGACCAGTGCGCAATTCTATCCTATGTATCAACAGATTCAGCAGGAAGATGCCACTCAATTGCGGCACATTTGCCTGACAGATGTGGCACTTCCCGCTGATGATGGCGTGAGTTCGTTTACTCAACTGAAAAATCAACAACCTGCCACCTTGTGCTATGCACCGCCGCTATCGACTGACGATACGGCGGAAATTCTCTTCACCTCCGGCACCACCTCCCGACCGAAAGGTGTGGTGATTACCCATTACAACCTGCGCTTCGCTGGATATTACTCCGCCTGGCAGTGTGCACTGCGTGACGATGACGTCTACCTGACGGTAATGCCTGCGTTTCATATCGATTGCCAGTGTACTGCGGCGATGGCGGCGTTTTCTGCCGGGGCCACCTTTGTGCTGGTCGAGAAATACAGCGCCCGCGCCTTCTGGGGACAGGTGCAGAAGTACCGCGCCACCATTACCGAATGTATTCCGATGATGATCCGTACGTTGATGGTGCAGCCGCCTTCAGCGAACGATCGGCAACACCGCCTGCGGGAAGTGATGTTTTATCTCAACTTGTCGGAGCAGGAAAAAGATGCGTTTTGTGAACGCTTCGGCGTTCGCTTGCTGACGTCTTATGGGATGACGGAAACCATTGTGGGCATTATCGGCGATCGCCCTGGCGATAAACGACGCTGGCCGTCGATTGGTCGGGCGGGGTTTTGCTACGAAGCGGAGATCCGCGACGATCACAATCGCCCGCTCCCGGCAGGTGAGATCGGTGAAATCTGTATTAAAGGCGTACCAGGGAAAACCATCTTCAAAGAGTATTTTCTCAACCCGAAAGCCACTGCGAAAGTGCTGGAAGCCGACGGCTGGCTACATACCGGCGATACCGGATACTGCGACGAAGAGGGCTTTTTTTATTTCGTCGATCGCCGCTGCAATATGATCAAACGCGGTGGCGAGAATGTCTCCTGCGTGGAGCTGGAAAATATCATCGCCACCCATCCAAAAATTCAGGATATCGTGGTTGTGGGTATTAAAGATTCGATTCGCGATGAAGCCATCAAAGCATTTGTGGTGCTGAATGAAGGTGAAACATTGAGCGAAGAGGAATTTTTCCGCTTCTGCGAACAAAATATGGCGAAATTTAAAGTGCCCTCTTATCTGGAGATCAGAAAAGATCTGCCACGTAATTGCTCGGGGAAAATAATTAGAAAGAATCTGAAATAAATGAAACAGCAGGGAACTACCCTGCCAGCTAATAATCACGCTATAAAACAATATGCATTTTTTGCAGGGATGTTGTCGTCCCTGAAAAAGCAAAAATGGAGAAAAGGAATGAGTGAATCATTACATCTGACCCGCAATGGATCAATTCTGGAAATTACCCTTGATCGTCCAAAAGCGAATGCTATTGATGCAAAAACCAGCTTTGAAATGGGCGAAGTATTTCTAAATTTCCGTGACGATCCGCAATTACGTGTCGCCATTATTACCGGTGCCGGAGAGAAGTTCTTTTCCGCGGGCTGGGATTTAAAAGCGGCAGCAGAAGGCGAAGCACCGGATGCTGACTTTGGCCCGGGTGGATTTGCGGGATTAACCGAAATTTTCAATCTCGACAAACCGGTTATCGCAGCTGTGAACGGCTATGCCTTTGGCGGCGGTTTCGAACTGGCGCTGGCGGCAGATTTTATTGTTTGTGCCGATAACGCCAGCTTCGCCCTGCCGGAAGCCAAGCTGGGCATCGTTCCTGACAGCGGCGGCGTGCTGCGTCTACCGAAGATCCTGCCGCCTGCCATCGTCAATGAAATGGTGATGACCGGCAGACGAATGGGCGCAGAAGAGGCGCTGCGTTGGGGGATAGTCAACCGCGTGGTTAGCCAGGCGGAACTGATGGATAACGCCCGCGAACTGGCGCAGCAGCTGGTTAACAGCGCCCCGCTGGCGATTGCGGCGCTGAAAGAGATCTTCCGCACCACCAGCGAAATGCCGGTAGAAGAAGCGTATCGCTATATTCGCAGCGGCGTGTTGAAACACTATCCGTCGGTTCTGCATTCGGAGGATGCCATTGAAGGGCCGCTGGCGTTTGCCGAGAAGCGCGATCCGGTGTGGAAAGGACGTTAACAACCGTGAGCTATTACGCCTTTGAGGGGTTAATTCCGGTGGTTCACCCGACGGCGTTTGTCCATCCCAGTGCCGTCTTGATTGGCGATGTGATTGTGGGAGCCGGTGTCTACATCGGCCCACTCGCCTCACTGCGTGGTGACTACGGGCGGTTGATCGTGCAAGCGGGAGCCAATATTCAGGATGGCTGCATTATGCATGGCTACTGCGACACTGACACCATCGTTGGGGAAAACGGCCATATCGGGCACGGAGCGATCCTGCATGGTTGTGTGATTGGTCGCGATGCATTGGTCGGGATGAACAGCGTGATTATGGATGGCGCGGTCATTGGCGAAGAGAGCATTGTTGCCGCCATGAGCTTTGTCAAAGCAGGCTTTCACGGCGAGAAACGCCAGTTGTTGATGGGTACGCCAGCCCGCGCTGTACGCAGTGTTAGTGACGACGAGTTACACTGGAAACGGTTGAATACCAAAGAGTATCAGGATCTTGTCGGGCGCTGTCATGCATCGTTACATGAAACACAGCCACTGAGGCAAATGGAGGAAAATCGCCCCCGTTTGCAGGGGACGACGGATGTGACGCCTAAACGGTGATCTTGCCGGATGCGACCTGGTTGCTGGATAAGATGCTACAACATCGCATCTGGCAAGCAGGACTCCCGGTATCAACGAGATAAAATTAACGACGCATACTCTTTGACAACATCATCTGCCACTTCTGCTCGCGGTTAAGTTCCGTGAGCGGAACGGCAGGAATACGCGGCGTCTTTCTTACGCCGACTAATTTATCCCGGCTGTTATTGCGCAGGCGCGCGTAAATTTGCTCATCGATATCGACCACTTTTACCAGTCGCTGGCACTGGCATCCCCGTCCTTCCAGCTTATTAGGGATCATCTTAACTTCGCAGCTTATTTCTGCGACTTCCGACAGAATATAAGTCAGGGTATTAACCGCCTTGCTGTGTTCAATATCGAAATGAATAGAGATCTCTCTTGCTATCACCCACCGATTTTCAGCCATCATCCATTCGGCGATTAACAAGTAGAGTGGTTTTTCAACATATCCTTCACACATACGAACTCCAGTTTCACAAATTAAAAGTCTGGCTATGACTCGTTTTGAAGCAATTAAACAAGGCCATATTAAAATTGTGGATATATCGATAGTATGCAACTTCACCGTCGATAAGTGTGAGCTAAATCCTGCTTATGTCATCAAAAATATCGATTCCCCAAAAGATTTACTTAATGGGCAAAAAAAACGGTCCTCATCAGAGAACCGTATTACTTATTCGATCAAATTAGCGGATGAAAAATATCCGCCATGACACGCTATTATTTGATCTGCGCGTGCATTTCCTGCACCGAAATTACTTTTTCGGTCGCGTCGGCATTCAGCGCCATCGCGGTAGCGAAACCACCGTTCAGGGTGGTGTCATAATGCACTTTATATTGCAGCGCACTGCGACGGATCACGCGGGAGTCTTCAATCGCGCGACGGCCTGAAGTGGTGTTGATGATGTAGGTATATTCGCCATTCTTGATGCGGTCCTGAATGTGCGGACGGCCTTCATGCACCTTGTTCACCAGACGCGGATTAATGCCCGCTTCGCCCAGCACAATCGCCGTGCCGTGGGTCGCATCCAGCTCGAAGCCCTGTTTCAGCAGTTTTGCCGCCAGGTCCACCACGCGTTCTTTATCGCCTTCGCGCACGGAAAGCAACGCACGACCGTGTTTCTTCATGGTGGAGTTGCTGCCCAGCTGCGCTTTGGCAAACGCTTCAGCGAAGGTGCGGCCCACGCCCATGACTTCCCCGGTAGAGCGCATTTCTGGCCCTAACAGCGGGTCAACACCCGGGAATTTATTGAACGGCAGCACCACTTCTTTCACCGAGTAGTACGGCGGGATAACTTCTTTGGTTACGCCCTGCTCAGCCAGCGATTTGCCAGCCATCACACGCGCCGCCACTTTTGCCAGCGGAACGCCGGTGGCTTTGGAGACGAACGGAACGGTACGCGCCGCACGCGGGTTAACTTCAATCAGGTAGACTTCGTTGTTTTTCACCGCAAACTGCACGTTCATCAGACCGCGCACCTGCAATTCGAAGGCCAGTTTCTGCACCTGCTGGCGCATCACATCCTGAATTTCCTGACTTAAGGTGTAGGCTGGCAGAGAACATGCGGAGTCACCGGAGTGCACGCCCGCCTGCTCGATGTGCTCCATAATGCCGCCAATCAGCACCATTTCACCGTCGCAGATGGCATCCACGTCAACTTCCACCGCGTCATCGAGGAAGTGATCCAGCAACACTGGCGCATCGTTAGACACGCTGACCGCCGTCTGGAAGTAGCGACGCAGGTCAGCTTCGTCATAGACGATTTCCATCGCCCGACCGCCGAGAACGTAAGACGGACGTACCACCAGCGGGTAGCCAATCTCTTTCGCCTTCTCTACCGCCATTTCAATAGCGGTAACGGTGGCGTTCGCCGGTTGTTTCAGTTTCAGACGCTCAACCGCATGCTGGAAGCGTTCACGGTCTTCTGCACGGTCGATAGCATCCGGGCTGGTGCCGATAACCGGTACGCCAGCGGCTTCCAGTGCACGCGCCAGTTTCAGCGGGGTCTGACCGCCGTACTGAACGATAACGCCTTTCGGCTTCTCAATACGCACGATTTCTAGCACATCTTCCAGAGTTACCGGCTCGAAGTAGAGGCGATCGGAAGTGTCGTAGTCGGTGGAGACGGTTTCCGGATTACAGTTAACCATAATGGTTTCGTAACCGTCTTCGCGCAGCGCCAGCGAGGCGTGTACACAGCAGTAGTCGAATTCGATACCCTGACCGATACGGTTCGGGCCGCCGCCGAGAACCATGATTTTTTCACGGTCGGTAGACGGATTCGCTTCGCACTCTTCTTCATAAGTGGAGTACATGTAAGCGGTGTCGGTGGCGAACTCTGCCGCACAGGTATCCACGCGCTTATAAACCGGGTGCAGGTCATACTGGTCGCGCAGCTTGCGGATTTCCGCTTCGCGCACGCCCGCCAGTTTTGCCAGACGCGCATCGGCAAAGCCTTTGCGTTTCAGCTGGCGCAGGAATTCAGCGTTCAGGCCAGTGATGCCCACTTCCGCTACTTTCTCTTCCAGACGCACCAGTTCTTCAATCTGTACCAGGAACCAACGGTCAATATTGGTCAGGTTGAACACGCCGTCCACAGACAGGCCCGCACGGAAGGCATCGGCGATGTACCAGATACGCTCTGCGCCAGCATCTTTCAGTTCGCGACGGATTTTGGTTAACGCTTCCGGGTCATCGAGGCTCACTTTCGGGTCGAATCCAGTCGCACCGACTTCCAGGCCGCGCAGCGCTTTTTGCAGGGATTCCTGCTGCGTGCGACCAATCGCCATCACTTCGCCAACCGATTTCATCTGAGTGGTCAGACGGTCGTTAGCACCAGCGAATTTTTCGAAGTTGAAGCGAGGAATTTTAGTAACCACATAGTCGATGGACGGCTCGAAGGAGGCCGGAGTACGTCCGCCAGTGATGTCGTTCATCAGTTCGTCGAGGGTGTAACCCACCGCCAGTTTCGCCGCCACTTTAGCAATCGGGAAACCGGTCGCTTTCGACGCCAGCGCCGAAGAACGGGACACGCGTGGGTTCATTTCGATAACAATCAGGCGACCGTTTTTCGGGTTCACCGCAAACTGGACATTGGAACCACCGGTTTCAACGCCGATTTCACGCAGCACCGCCATCGAGGCGTTACGCATGATTTGATATTCTTTGTCGGTCAGCGTTTGGGCTGGCGCGACAGTGATGGAGTCACCGGTATGGATGCCCATCGCATCAAAGTTTTCGATAGAGCAGACGATGATGCAGTTGTCGTTTTTATCACGCACCACTTCCATCTCGTACTCTTTCCAGCCGATCAGCGACTCATCAATCAGCAGCTCTTTGGTTGGGGAGAGATCCAGACCGCGGGCGCAAATTTCTTCAAACTCTTCGCGGTTATAAGCGATACCGCCGCCGCTACCGCCCATGGTAAAGGATGGGCGAATAATGCACGGGAAGCCCACGTCAGCGGCAACCGCCAGCGCTTCTTCCATCGTGTGTGCGATACCGGAACGCGCGGTTTCCAGACCAATTTTCTTCATCGCTACGTCGAAACGACGGCGGTCTTCTGCTTTATCAATCGCATCGGCGGTCGCACCAATCATAGTCACGCCGAACTCTTCCAACACGCCCTGACGCTCCAGCTCCAGCGCGCAGTTCAGCGCCGTCTGACCGCCCATCGTTGGCAGCACCGCGTCCGGGCGCTCTTTTTCAATAATCTTGCGTACCACTTCCCAGTGAATCGGCTCGATGTAGGTCGCATCGGCCATTTCCGGGTCGGTCATGATGGTCGCCGGGTTGGAGTTCACCAGAATGACCCGGTAACCCTCTTCGCGCAGGGCTTTACATGCTTGCGCGCCAGAGTAGTCAAACTCACACGCCTGACCGATAACAATCGGGCCCGCACCCAGAATCAGGATACTTTTTATATCTGTACGTTTTGGCATGGCTCTTTTACTCCTGATTACTTAGCGGTTTTACGGTACTGCTCAATTAACTCGATAAAGTGGTCGAACAACGGCGCGGCGTCGTGTGGACCAGGGCTGGCTTCAGGGTGCCCCTGGAAGCTGAACGCCGGTTTATCGGTGCGATGAATGCCCTGTAACGTACCGTCGAACAGGGATTTATGCGTGACACGCAGGTTTGCTGGTAATGTTGCTTCGTCCACCGCAAAACCGTGGTTCTGGGCGGTGATCATCACCACGTTTTTCTCCACATCTTTAACCGGATGGTTGCCGCCGTGGTGACCAAATTTCATTTTGACAGTCTTCGCACCGCTCGCCAGCGCCAGCAGCTGATGACCGAGGCAGATGCCGAAGACCGGAATATCGGTTTCGAGGAATTTCTGGATGGCGGTAATGGCGTAATCGCACGGGGCCGGGTCGCCAGGACCGTTGGAGAGGAAGATGCCGTCTGGATTCATTTTCAGCACATCTTCCGCAGAAGTTTGCGCCGGAACGATGGTCAGGCGACAGCCTCTGTCCACCAACATGCGCAGGATGTTGCGCTTGGCACCAAAATCATAAGCCACGACGTGGAACGGCAGCTCGTCTTCTTTTTTCGCTTCTGGCAGGCCGCCGGTCAACGTCCAGCTCCCTTGTGTCCAGCTATAGGCTTCTGCGGTGGTCACTTCTTTTGCCAGATCCATGCCATTCAGACCTGGGAACGCGCGGGCTTTTTCTAACGCCAACGCCGCATCCGGGTTATCGCCTGCGATAATGCAGCCATTCTGTGCGCCTTTCTCGCGCAGTAAACGTGTCAGCTTACGGGTATCGATATCGGCAATCGCCACGATGTTATGGCGCTTCAGGTAAGAAGAGAGGTCTTCGGTATTACGGAAGTTGCTGGCAATCAGCGGCAGGTCGCGAATCACCAGACCTTGTGCATGTACCTGAGAAGATTCTTCATCGGCGTCATTAGTGCCGACATTGCCAATATGGGGATAAGTAAGAGTAACGATTTGACGAGAATAGGAAGGATCAGTGAGGATTTCTTGATAACCGGTCATTGAAGTATTGAAAACGACTTCCCCAACCGCCGAACCTGTTGCCCCTATGGCCCGACCGTGAAACTGGGTTCCGTCTTCCAGAACCAATAGCGCTGACTTAATCAAAACACCCTCCAGAGAATATTCACTCACTTTATTTGCATATTAATTCACAATGATGACGTAAATCAATGCAAATCTGCTTACCGACGAATTTCTGGCAAACGGCGGCATTCTGGAGATATGGGCGCTAAAAGTCAACTTAATGGCGGGATTTTTTATATTATTTTGTGGCTCATGCATGTTTTACAGGCATTAATCGGCAAAAAGATCATATAACCTGTTCTGGAAAACGCTTGCGCAGCAAGAAGATTGCATGAAATAAAAGCGAGTAGGGAAAAGTGGACCAAATGGTCAAAATTTACATTAAAACAACAAAAACCGAAGACAAAACATGTAATTTTTGGCACTTATAGACAATTTAAAAACATAACACTAAAAATAAAAGGGCCAAAAATTAAAGCCCTTTACAATCAATAAATTAAATGTGTTATTTTTGCACCATAACAAATATTTTGTGGTTACAAACTATTGAGATCAAGCACATCTCGCATATCAAAAAGACCACTTTCCTTACCACTCAACCACAAAGCCGATCTTACCGCGCCGTTAGCAAATGTCATGCGGCTGGACGCCTTATGGGTGATCTCCAGACGCTCGCCAATATCGGCAAACATCGCGGTATGTTCGCCAACGATGTCACCTGCACGCACGGTGGCAAAACCAATGGTGCCAGGCACACGTTCACCGGTGTGGCCTTCACGACTGTAGACCGCGCAATCTTTCAGATCTTTATCAAGGGCGTGGGCGATCGCCTCTCCCATTGCCAGTGCGGTGCCTGACGGCGCATCAACTTTATGTCTATGATGTGCTTCAATAATTTCGATATCGGTGTAGTCACCCATCACTTTGGCTGCTTTCTCCAGCAGCTTAAGCATGACGTTAACGCCAACGCTAAAATTGGCGGCAAAGACAATCGCAATATCGGCGGCGGCGTCACGAATCGCCTGTTTACCGGCTTCGTCAAACCCCGTAGTGCCGATCACCATCCCTTTGCCATGCTGGCGACAAAAAGCGAGATGGTTCAGCGTACCTTCCGGACGGGTAAAATCGATAAACACATCAAAATCATCTTTTACCGCATCGAGGCTGCTTTGCACGGTAACGCCTGTTTTTCCTGCACCAGCCAGCTCACCGGCGTCGCTGCCCAGTAAAGAAGATCCTTCGCGCTCCAGCGCCGCGCCCAGCTGCACGCCTTCTAATGCCAGCGCCGCCTGAATCAACTGGCGGCCCATACGCCCCCCGGCTCCCGCGATGGCAACGCGGATGTTTGCATCATGCATAGCTATTCTCTTTTGTTAATTTGCATAGACCGTTTTCAGAGTAACCAGCGCATCGCTACGCCGCCAGCCAAAAACGCTGATAATTAGAAATTAATGATAAACAGGGAGGGATATCAGTGAAAGGCATGAGTCGATGAATGACTGCATGCCGATAACATGTGACAGGTTACGACGCCAGAGCCAGCACCTCAGCCACCCACTGCTGGAAGCCTTTCACATCCAGATCCAATGCCACCTTTACATTGGCTGGTTTGCCCAGGCAACCGTCGATATCAACCACCGTCGTGCCTGAGGTAAATTCGCCTTGAGTTTCTACCGCGACAAAACACGGCTTGAGGGTGAATAAGTCCGGGCGCACCAGCCAGGCGATGGCGCAGAGATCGTGCATTCGCAGACCGCTTTGCATACTGCCGCTACGGTAGTGGCTAAACAGTGCATGAAGCATTTTTCCGGTGCGATTCAACTCCGGCAAAGTAGCGAGATAGTCAGGGGTTAATATTGCCTGATTGGTGACATCCAGACCGCACATGACGATTTCGATTCCGCTACGGAAGACACAGGCAGCCGCTTCTGGATCGGCAGCGATATTAAACTCGGCATTTGGTGTACAGTTGCCGCGACCAGAAGAACCGCCCATGATCACCAGACGACGAATATACGGTTTACATTCCGGGCATTGTGAAAGTAACAGCGCAATATTGGTTAACGGGCCGATGGCCACCAGGGTAACAGGCTCTGGTGCACGCATCAGGGCATCACGAATCGCCAGAAACGCTGGTATCCCGATTGGCTTTCGGTTGTGCTCAACAAAGTCGTAGCCAGCCATTCCCGATTCGCCGTGCACAGATGCTGCATCACGCGGTGCGCGTACCAGCGGCACAGCGGCTCCCTGGGCGAGCGGAATCTCCGCATTCCAGAAATGCAGCAGTTGCAGGGCGTTGCGGGTGGTTTTCTCAACCGAGACATTACCCGCGACGGTGGTCATCAGTTGCAGGTCGAGTTCGGGGGCAAAAATCGCGGCGGCAATGGCGACGGCATCGTCAATGCCGGGGTCAGTATCGAGGAAGATAGGTAAACGCATGTTTTCTCCATAAAAAATGCCGGTAACAAGACCGGCATTTTCGCATAACTTAGGCTGCTAATGACTTAATCGACTTCACGAATATCGACACGCAGCTCTTTCGGCACTTCGAAAACAATGTTTTCTTCACGGCCTTCCAGCGGAATGGCTTCACCACCGCCCAGCTGCTGCAAACGTGCCACCACATTCTGCACCAGAATATCCGGAGCCGATGCGCCCGCAGTCACGCCGACGCATTTAACCTCTTTCACCCACTCTTCCTGGATATCTTTCGCATCATCAATCAAAAACGCGCTTTTGCCCATACGCTGGGCCAGCTCCGCCAGACGGTTGGAGTTAGAGGAGTTTTTCGAACCGACCACCAGCACAACTTCCGCCTGTTCGGCCAGGGCACGTACCGCTTCCTGTCGGTTAGTCGTGGCGTAGCAGATGTCATCTTTGCGCGGACCGACAATTTTCGGGAAGCGTTTACGCAGCGCGTCGATCACATCAGACGTGTCATCCACCGACAGCGTGGTCTGGGTCATAAAGGAGAGTTTCTCTTCGTTTTTGACCGTCAGTTTCCACACATCGTCTGGTGATTCAACCAGATACATTCCCCCTTCCGGGTTGCTGTACTGACCCATCGTGCCTTCCACTTCCGGGTGCCCGGCGTGACCGATGAGAATAGATTCTTCGCCACGGCGACTGGCGCGGGCGACTTCCATATGCACTTTGGTCACCAGCGGACAGGTCGCGTCAAATACCGTCAAATCGCGACTTTTTGCTTCGTTACGTACCGCCTGAGAAACACCGTGTGCGGAGAAAATCAGGATCGCGCCGTCCGGTACTTCGCTAATCTGCTCAATAAAGATAGCCCCACGCTCACGCAAGCTATCGACCACATAGCGGTTATGTACCACTTCGTGACGGACATATATCGGTGCGCCGTAAATGGCCAGCGCGTTTTCAACAATGCTGATAGCGCGGTCTACCCCGGCACAAAAACCACGCGGGTTGGCCAACAGGATCTGCATGTTACGCCTCCAGTGCCGGATCGATTTCCAGCACTTCAATATCAAAATGAACGGTCTGCCCGGCCAGCGGATGGTTGAAATCAACGGTAATGGAGTCGCCGTTAATTTCGCGGATCACGCCAGGCATCTCACTGCCATCCATTGCGGTAAAAAGCATGATTGCGCCAATTTCTGGCTCGCCTGCATCCATAAATTCACGGCGGGAGAAGTACTGAATCAGGTCCGGTGACGGCACGCCAAACGCCGCATCGGGCTCCAGCGAGAAGGTGGTTTTATCGCCCACTTTCAGCCCCAACAGGTGTTGCTCCAGCCCTTCAGAAAGAGAAGCATCGCCCAGGCGGAACAGCGCCGGTTTACCGTTGTTGCGGGTAGACTCAGCGGTGGTGCCATCGTCGAGTTTTAGCGTGAAGTGCACCAGGACGGCGCTATTGCTCTGTACAGATTCAGACATGCAGGTTTGCTCTTATATTTTGAGGATTTTTGCCGGATGCGGCCTACGATTTCGCAGCAATCTGTAGGCCTTATCCGGCAGGGTTTATTATTGTTTTTTCGCTTTAGAAGGCAAAAAACCTTCCAGCACAATCAGTGCCGCACCGACACAAATGGCAGTATCGGCAAGGTTGAAGGTGGCGAAGTGCCAGTCGCCGACGTAGAAGTCGATCATATCGACAACGAAGCCGTGCCACAGGCGGTCGAACAGGTTGCCCAGCGCGCCGCCAATAATCAGCGCATAAGCGATATTGTTTAGCTTCTGCGTGGCCTTCGAGCGATACATCATCACTGCCAGGATCACGCTAATACCAATCGCAATACCGGCAAAGAACCAACGCTGCCAGCCGCCGCTATCGGCAAGGAAACTAAACGCCGCGCCATAGTTACGCGCATAATGCAGATTAAGCGACGGGAACAGCGGGACCGTATCCCCCAGAGCAAAGTTCTGGAGGATCAGGTATTTGCTGCCCAGATCGATAATCAGCACGACTACCACCAGCCACAGCCAGCGTAGCCCTGTTGAACAGATCGATTGACTCATCAGGCAAACTTACGTTTTTCACCGTCACCGGCGACGTTGCTGACACAGCGGCCGCAGATTTCTGCGTGTTCCGCCACCTTGCCGACATCCTGGGTGTAGTGCCAGCAGCGTGGGCACTTCTCACCTTCGGCTTTACTCAACGCGACTTTCAGCCCTTTGAGTACTTCGCTCTGCTGAGCATCAGCAGGTGCGTCGTTATAGTCTGCAACGGTAGCGCCGGAGGTCAACAGGACAAATCGTAATTCATCGCCCAGCGCGGTCAGTTTCGCCGACAGTTCCGGTTCTGCATACAAGGTTACTGCCGCTTCCAGCGAGCCACCCACTTTCTTGTCGGCACGCGCTTGCTCAATGACTTTGTTCACTTCGCCACGCACTTTCAACAGCTCGTCCCAGAACGCATCGTTCATCGCTTCACTGTCTGCCAGGCCAAACAGGCCTTCGTACCACTCACCGGTGAAGACGTATTTTTCACGTTCGCCCGGCAGGTAGCCCCACACTTCATCAGCGGTGAAGGAGAGGATTGGTGCCATCCAGCGCACCAGCGCTTCTGCGATGTGATACAGCGCAGTCTGGCAGCTACGACGCGCCACACTGTCCGCTTTGGCGGTGTACTGACGGTCTTTGATGATGTCGAGGTAGAAGGAACCCATCTCAACGGAGCAGAAGCGCATCAGACGCTGTACCACTTCGTGGAAATCGTATGCTTCGTACGCCTTGAGGATGTCTTCCTGTGCCGCTTTCGCACAACCTACGGCCCAGCGATCCAGTACCACCATCTCTTCCGGTTTCACCATATCTTTTGCTGGATCAAAACCGTTCAGGTTTGCCAGCAGGAAGCGCGCGGTGTTACGGATACGACGATAGCTATCGGCAGCACGTTTCAGGATCTCGTCAGAAACGGCCATTTCACCGGTGTAGTCGGTTGATGCCACCCACAGACGCAGAATATCCGCGCCCAGTTTGTTCATCACATCCTGCGGCGAAACGGTATTGCCGATGGATTTAGACATCTTGCGACCCTGACCATCCACGGTAAAGCCGTGGGTCAGTACCTGACGATACGGCGCTTTGCCTTTCATCGCGGTGGAGATCATTAGGGAAGACATGAACCAACCACGGTGCTGGTCAGAACCTTCCAGATACATGTCCGCTGCGTGACCGGCAAATTCCGGACGCACGTCAACAACAGAAGAGTGGGTAGATCCGGAGTCAAACCATACATCCAATGTGTCCGGCACTTTCACGTACTGATCAGCTTCATCGCCGAGGATCTCTTTCGCATCAAGATCCCACCACGCCTGGATGCCGTCAACTTCAACGCGTTTTGCCACTTCTTCCATTAGTTCGAGAGTACGCGGATGCAGCTCTTCCGTGTCTTTGTGCACGAACAGTGACATCGGTACGCCCCAGGTGCGCTGACGGGAGATACACCAGTCAGGACGGTTAGCAACCATCGACTCGATACGCGCCTGGCCCCAGTCCGGGATCCACTGCACGCCTTTGATCTCTTTCAGTGACTGCGCACGCAGACCTTTCTGATCCATGCTGACGAACCACTGCGGCGTCGCGCGGAAGATGATCGGCGTTTTGTGACGCCAGCAGCACGGATAGCTGTGCTGCATTTTCTCAACGTGCAGCAGCGCGCCTTTTTCCTGCAGCAGCGCAACGACGATGTCGTTCGCTTTGAAGACGTTCACGCCATCCAGCGTCGGATAAGTGCCCGGCAGATAAGTGCCGTCCGGGCCAACCGGGTTAGCGGTTTCCAGGCCGTATTTCTGACCGATCACATAGTCGTCCGGGCCGTGGCCAGGCGCGGTGTGAACGGCACCGGTACCGGCATCCAGGGTAACGTGATCGCCGAGGATTGCCGGAACGTCGAAGCCCATAAACGGATGGGTAAAGCGCAGCAACTCAAGCTCCGCACCTTTTACCGTGCCGAGAATGGTGTAATCGGTCACGCCGATACGCTGCATTACGCTTTCAACCAGATCTTTCGCCAGAATCACGGCCTGACCGTCGATCTGCACCAGCGCATAGTCGAAATCAGGTGCAATAGAGATTGCGCGGTTCGCAGGCAGAGTCCACGGCGTAGTGGTCCAGATCACCAGCGAGATTGGGCCGTTAACGTTGCTTACGGCAAATTTTGCTTTCAGTGCATCCTGATCGACCGCCTGAAAAGCAACGTCGATGGACGGAGAAGTTTTGTCGTAATACTCAACTTCCGCTTCCGCCAGCGCAGAACGGCAGTCAACGCACCAGTGAACTGGCTTCGCGCCTTTGTGCAGGTGACCGTTGCCGATGATTTTGCCCAGCGCGCGGATGATGTTGGCTTCAGTTTTGAAGTCCATGGTCAGGTACGGGTGCGACCAGTCGCCCAGCACGCCCAGACGGATAAAGTCTTTGCGTTGACCGTCAACCTGGGTCGCCGCGTATTCGCGGCACTTGGCGCGGAACTCGGCGGCGGTGAATTTCTCACCCGGCTTACCGTATTCTTGCTCTACTTTCAGCTCGATCGGCAGACCGTGGCAGTCCCAGCCAGGCACATACGGCGAGTCATAACCGGAAAGCCCTTTGGACTTCACGATAATGTCTTTCAGAATCTTGTTAACCGAGTGACCAATATGAATGCTGCCATTCGCATAAGGAGGGCCATCATGCAGAATGAAGGTTTTTTTGCCTTTTTTAGCCGCACGGATGATGCCGTACAGATCATCATCAGTCCAACGCGCCAGCATTCCCGGTTCGCGCTTGGCGAGATCGCCACGCATCGGGAACCCTGTTTCCGGCAAATTCAGGGTTGATTTATAGTCACTCATCAGATTCTCGGTTCCGTGTTTCGGTTTGATTACATAACAGGCTTAAGCCGGTTTTGTTAGCCCAAAAAATTCGCGGGCGGTTAATTCATCACGCGCAATCTGCGCTTTCAGTTCGTCCAGCGACGCAAATCGCTGCTCATTGCGTATTTTTTTACGCAGCACTACTTGTATATGGCGACCGTAAAGGTCCATTGCAACATCTAACAAATGCACTTCCAGCTGCTGGCGAATACCGGCAACCGTTGGGCGTGTTCCAATGTTTGCCACGCCGGGTAACGGCTTTTCACCGAGGCCCAGCACTTCTACCGCATAAACCCCTTTCACCGGGGAAACCTGACGGCGTAGCGGTACATTCGCCGTCGGGAAACCTATAGTGCGCCCTAATTCATCACCGTGGACTACACGCCCGGAGATGGCAAACGGGTGCCCCAGTAAACTTTCTGCCAGAGCCAGATTGTCATCCGCCAGCGCCTGACGCACAGCGGTGCTGCTGATACGCACGCCACCTTCGCAAAAAGTTTGCGTACTGGTGATATCGAAGCCGTATTCCATGCCAGCTTTCTGTAATAACAAGAAATCGCCTTCACGACCAGCGCCAAAGCGGAAATCATCACCTACGGCAAGAAATTTTACGCGCAAATGCTTCACCAGAAGATCGCTGATGAAATTTTGCGCGGTTAACGCCGCGAAACGCCTGTCGAAACGCACGCACAGCACGTAATCAACGCCACACTCTGCAAGGTAACGCAGTTTTTCCCGCAGCCGGGTCAGCCGTGCCGGGGCTTTATCGGTAGCAAACAGTTCCAGTGGTTGAGGTTCAAAAAGCATCACCATCACCGGTAAGTTGCGCTTGCGCCCTTCTTCCTGCAAGCCCTGTAACAGCGCGCGATGACCGCGATGCACGCCGTCGAAATTACCAATAGTCAGCACACACCCTTCTTGCGGGGCCTGGCTGAGATTATGTATGCCGCGTATCAGCTTCATGTCTGGCTCAAAACAGTGAAAATCGTCCGAGTATACCTTGTACAGCGGTCAAGGTTAACCGGCGATTGAGTACCGAAATCAGAAAGAAGTGGCTTTTCATTGCCATGGCGCAAATCACGGGAAGAAAGTGACCGCCTGCTGCAATTTTTATCGCGGAAAAGCTGTATTCACACCCCGCAAGCTGGTAGAATCCTGCGCCATCACTACGTAACGAGTGCCGGCACATTAACGGCGCTTATTTGCACAAATCCATTGACAAAAGAAGGCTAAAAGGGCATATTCCTCGGCCTTTGAATTGTCCATATAGAACACATTTGGGAGTTGGACCTTGGCTAATATCAAATCAGCTAAGAAGCGCGCCATTCAGTCTGAAAAGGCTCGTAAGCACAACGCAAGCCGTCGCTCTATGATGCGTACTTTCATCAAGAAAGTATACGCAGCTATCGAAGCTGGCGACAAAGCTGCTGCACAGAAAGCATTTAACGAAATGCAACCGATCGTGGACCGTCAGGCTGCTAAAGGTCTGATCCACAAAAACAAAGCTGCACGTCATAAGGCTAACCTGACTGCACAGATCAACAAACTGGCTTAATCGCCAATTTGCTGAAGCTTTGTGAAAAAGCCCGCGCAAGCGGGTTTTTTTATGCCTGCTGCTTTTATGATGCGTGAGAGAACACACTACCGGTTGCCAGATAGTCAAAAGATGCTGGCTTTTGCAGACATGCCGTTACACTTTCTGAACTCTTCGTGGCTTAAGAATCGTAGAACCATCGGCTGATACATTCTGAACAAGAATATCTACTCAATCTCCAGACTCCCCTACAAAGAATGTGGATATTGTGATACACATTGAGGTATTAAACTTAAGACCACTCTATTTTTGAATTAAATTCCTATACACTTTAACCATTCATAAATATCTCCTTATTAGATCTTGTAAATAATTAACAACAATCAACACAGGTTAAATACCTATTTATATTCTACTTCATAAAATTAATGAGCTATTTTTGATAGTAGTCACATTCACTCATAAATTAAATTAATAAAAATTCATCAACTTCAAGGACTGATAATGACAAATGGTATCTCAACTTCGCCACATTGTCTTTATAAATCAAATATAGTAGATGATGTAATAATAAATAAAACAAGACAAAATGAGTTAGTAAAAGTATTTTGCGAGTATAAAATAGAGTTCTTAATTTTGTTTGATGACTTTTTTAGAAGCCATAACTTGCCTAAACCATCTCCAGTCCTTCATCATTTTTTTCAATATACTCATCTGAGAGATACATATTTTTATAGATGTAAACTCATAGAACATACAGTTCAATTTTATTTTTTTAAACACAAAGGTATCACATTACTTAGATTGGATGTTTTTGATGACAGAACAAGCGAATGTCTTTCTGAAGAGATTAAGATATACCAAGAATGCCATGAAAAATTCGTTAATTTTTTAAAGGCAAACTTCAACCAAGAAATATACCCACAGCTATATACTCCTGAAATATTTTATGAGGCCTGCAGAAATCTCCAGTCATTTTATGATCATCAGGAAACGTCACAAAACGCAAAATACAGTGCAATAGACAAGAAAAAAAGTCATCTTAACCAGGAAATCAAAAAGCTTATTAAAAAAAATATTTTCCCTGAGCTATACAATGAGCAATGCAATAAAATCCCCTCCTCATCGATAGATGATAACCAGGGAATAATGTGGCAGAACTTTAAAACTAGCAATATTGCATATTCACAACTATGTAAAAAATTATCTTTATTTAAAAGCATACCCAGTCGATTAATAAAAAAATCAGCTTACTGCTCAACTGAAAACACAATCACCAATAAATTTGATGTTGTCTTTTCTTACTGCGGAAATAATGTAAAGGAATTTATACTTTTATTACCCTATAATAAATCTCTGGAGATGCATGAACTTAACGAGCAAAACATCCAGTATTTGACTGCCCTTAATATTAATATACATAAAATGTTGCTATCAAATATAACAATAGAAAAGAGCGACCTTTCATATGGGTATTATTTTGGTTGTGTATTATCCAATATATTATGTTTTGAAAGCGACTTATCAAACACCATCTTTTCAAATGGAGAAATAAACAACCTCTTCATTAAAAAAAGCAACATATTTGGAACATCGTTCACTAATACCATGATAAAAAATTTGCGCTGTGAAGATATTATGCCTGGCCGATGGACCACTCAACTTGTCAATAAGCACTTAGGTTACAGATACACAGGAGTATTCAAAACCCTGGCAAGTATTGATGACAAACCGTCCCGTTTCGAAATTTTGATACCATTGGTACAAACTTTAGTTCGCGACAATGTAAAGCTAAATAATGATGTGTATAAAGAACTTAATAAGTTTATGCACGATTACGACAAAACATCATCAAAAATGAGAAAATACCTTCAGAGCATCAACGAGTGCATGCTCCTTATAAAAAATATAGTTCATCAGGATTAAAACACTCAAAGAAAGAGGTAATTTTAGAATGAAATTATCTGTGATGATTATTAATACACTGCAGAGAAATAAAAAACAATCTGAAGCATGCTCTGAAACATCCTACTCTGTCACTCTAATGATGGCACCTTGCTCTTCTTATAAAGAAGGGAACAATTAAGAATATTAAATTTTCAAACTTTCATCAACTTCACATCAAGAAATTAAAAAATTTAAACATTAATCTAAATAATAACAACCTGATCACATAATCGGGTACGATTTTATCCGATAACTATAATGCTATAACTCTGGGAAATGGTTGGAATACACCGCTGGGTGCCATCTCTTTTTACGCTGCCCGATCGAGTAGTAAGTTAAATAATGATACCAGACACGAAGGTACGAGCTATCAGGTCGCCTATAATAAATATCTAGTACAAACAGCCACTCGATTTAGCGTGGCCGCCTGGCGTTATGCTTCGCAGGATTACAGGACATTCAGCGACCATCTTTACGAAAATGATAAACACTATCATCAGAGTGATTATGATGATTTTTATGATATTGGCAGAAAAAATAGCCTTTCTGCTAATATTATGCAACCTTTATCCAATAATCTGGGAAATGTATCATTAAGTGCGCTTTGGCGGAATTACTGGGGGCGAAGTGGAAATGCTAAAGATTACCAATTCAGTTACTCCAATAACTGGCAACACATTAGTTATACTTTCTCTGCCAGCCAATCTTATGATGAAAATAATAAAGAAGAGGAGCGTTTTAATCTGTTTATCTCCATTCCTTTCTACTGGGGGGATGATATTGCCAAAACACGTCACCAAATTAACTTATCGAATTCGACCTCATTTTCCAAAGATGGCTATTCCTCCAACAATACTGGAATTACTGGCATAGCCGGTGAACATGATCAGTTAAATTATGGTATATATGTTAATCAGCAACAACAAAATAATGATACCTCGCTTGGTACGAATTTAAGCTGGAAAACTCCCATCGCCATAATAGATGGGAGCTATAGCCATTCTAAAAACGCCTGGCAAAGTGGTGGAAGTATTAGTAGTGGATTAGTTGTCTGGCCCGGTGGTATTAATATCACTAACCAGTTATCCGATACATTTGCAATTCTGGATGCGCCTGGGTTAGAAGGTGCACATATTAATGGACAAAAATACAATCGAACAAACAGCAAAGGCCTGGTTGTTTACGACCTGATAATACCTCATCGTGAAAACCATCTGGTACTTGATATAGCAAACAGTGAAAGTGAAACAGAATTGCAGGGCAATCGTCAAATTATTGCACCTTACCGTGGAGCAGTTTCTTATGTGCAGTTTACAACTGACCAACGTAAGCCCTGGTATATACAGGCACTGCGTCCCGATGGTTCGCCATTAACCTTTGGCTATGACGTACTGGATCTCCAGGAAAATAATATTGGAGTCGTTGGCCAGGGTAGTCGCCTTTTTATTCGCGTAGATGAAATTCCCACTGGCATAAAAGTTGCTCTCAATGATGAACAGAACTTATTCTGTACTATTACTTTTCAACACGTTATCGATGAAAACAAAACATATATATGCCAGTAAAAGGAGTTTACTATGAAGTGGCTTTTATTAATCACCTTGAGTCTATATTCTTTTATTGTGCAAAGTGCTCCCTGTGCATTGACCAATGTCGGTGAACAACGTGGAACATATATACTCAAGCCACTGAGTATGAAAGGTAATCTAACCGCCGAAAAAATTGAAAACACCGGAAATATCATTGAGTGTACAGACTTGCAAGAGACAACCAACGCCATTAAAGTTCATTTTTTAACACAGAACGCTTTAAGGTTTAAAGTCGGAAGTCGTCATTATATTATTAATTTCCCCTTTGAATCTGACGGTAAAAAAATAGAGCTTCCAGGGAAGTCATCTTATAATTTAGAAGAAATGCTATCTGCGATAAATTTCACCATTCCATATTCTATCGCATCTGTATCAGATAGTTCTAACACCGCAGACATTTTTCCTGGAACTCCTTTTCCTTTGTTGTTCGAAATTGAAGTGAGTTCATGTACAGGGAATAATACTAATTGTAATAGCGTCCGCTTTAATTATAATTTAAATACTATTTTACAGGTAAATTTAATGACCTGTGGTTTTGAAGATCAATCCATCGACACTGGACGATTTGTACTGTCTCGTATCAATAATGAAAATTATCAGTTTCATCATATAAGATTTGACTGCATCCAGGGCGAGCAAGGTGAATTAGTTTTTGAACCCAGTGATGTTGAATATTACTTTGAACCAGTGACGATACAGGAGTCAGGAACCAGCATATTAAAAAATGAGTTAGAAAACAGTGAGGACGGTGCGGGTCAAATAGGCTTTCAACTCTCCAATGATGGTACGAATGAAATCCAGTATGGTAAAAGCAATTACTACTCTTTTCAGCATCCCCATGAAGGAAGTAATCAGATTCCTCTATTTATTCGCCCGCGTACATATGGAAATAATGTCTCAAGCGGGCAAATAATGAGCCGAGTCAAAATCGTGGTTATGTACAACTAATCTATCTCCCCCACCTTAACTTTGGGGGGAGGTGCCGATTAACGCGCCGCTGGACTAAAAAGCGCAGAATAATCCGTATTGCAGATTCGCTGTACCGCCGGGTGCTGAATCATCCGCTCAGCAAAAATAGCATGGTACTCTTCCATCACATTCTCGACGCGACCAATTTCTACGACAGTTTTATCGGCATAAAAGTCATATGCATAAAGCGTTGGGGCAACGAAGATTGCATTGTGCATCGCACCAAAAGCTTTCATCAACGCGGCATCATCAAACTCGCCGAGGATTTCTACGTTTAATCCCTGGGAGTTAAACCAGTTAAGCAATTTGCGCCCTAACATTGAACGTCGCCCAGGAATCAAAAGTCGCCGTTCTTCCAGACAAGCCGGGAACGGTTTTTCTGGTGGTGGATTTGTACACCAGAAACTCACGCCACATTCGCCAATTCTCACGGAGAACAGGCCTTCCTGCTGCGTAGAGTCTATCGGACAGTCAGAAATGATCATATCCAGTTTATGCTGACTTAATTGCTCCAGCAGCATTTCGTGGGTGGATTCGAAGCAGCGAAGATGAATGGGCTCGCCTTCTACCACTGCGGCGTTAAGTACGCTACTGACCAGGCGTTTGGAAAGTGCATCAGCCACACCAACGTCAAACAATAAATTGGATTCTTTGCGATAGTTCACAATATCCAGCATTTCCTGGCTTAAGGTGAACATTTTATCGGCATAGCGATAGACCAGTTCTCCCAGCTCGCTGGGTTCGAGACCACGTCCCTTGCGTTTAAATAATTTGCCTTGCAGGCGCTCTTCCAGCGCTCGAATCTGTCCGGTAATGGTTTGTGGAGTTAAATAAAGCGCCTCCGCTGCGCCAACCACGGAACCTTCTTTATAGACATGCCAGAAGTAATACAAGTGGTTGTAATTGATATGAGACATGCTCATTTCTCTCCCTGATAACAATGAAAAGGGAGCCGTTTATGGCTCCCCGGTAAACCGTCCTGTCAAACTGATGGACGCAAACGAACGCGTAACCAGCTGTATCCAATTACCGCCGAAGAGATAGAACCGACCAGGATACCGAGTTTCGCCCAGTTAATCAGTTCTGGATCTACGCTACCAAAGGCCAGGCTGGCAATAAAGATAGACATAGTAAAACCGATACCGCACAGGATCCCCACCGCCATAATTTGCTGATAAGTCGTTCCCTCAGGCAGATGCGCCAGTTTCAAACGCAGCGCCAACCAGCAGAACAGACTAATCCCCAGCGGTTTGCCAATCAGCAAGCCAGCGATGATCCCCAATGGCAGAATGGAGGTCAAGCCATCCAGCGTGACACCTTGCAGTGAAACGCCAGCATTAGCAAATGCAAACAGCGGCAAAATCAGATACGCCACCCACGGGTGTAACACATGCTCCAGTCGCTTCGCTGGAGAACGCCCATGCTTCTCTTTCAAAGGAATAAAGAAGCCGACAATTACCCCCGCCAGGGTTGCGTGAACCCCCGATTTCAACACCGCAGTCCACAACACTACGCCAACCAGAATATAGACGCCCGTGCGGCGTACACCACACAGATTCAATACCGCGAGTACCGCAATTGCTACAGCCGCGACGCCAAGAGAGGCCATCGATAAGTCATTAGTGTAGAACAATGCGATGATAATGATGGCCCCAAGATCGTCGATAATAGCCAGAGCCATCAAAAAGATCTTCAGCGCTAACGGAACACGACTTCCCAACAGCGCCAGCACACCAAGTGCAAAGGCAATGTCAGTAGCCGCCGGGATCGCCCACCCTTCGCGGGTAATCGGATCGGCATAGTTAAAGGCCAGATAGAGTAATGCCGGAACAATCATCCCACCAATAGCGGCGATAACTGGAAATGCGGCCTGGCGTAAGCTGGCTAGCGATCCTTGCATCAGTTCACGTTTAACTTCCAGACCGACTAACAGGAAAAATACCGCCATCAGCGCGTCATTTATCCATAACAGCATGTTTTTGTTGATTTCGAGTGAACCAACCCGGAGCTGAACCGGCGTCTCCAGAAAGTCGTGATACCATCCACTGGTTGCGCCGCTATTGGCCATAATCATCGCCAGGATAGCGGCAATGATAAGAATAATGCCTCCCGAGGCATCACTGCTAAAGAATCGATGCAGATGTTTCACTTTTTATTTCTCTTTCAGGTGAATAGATCGTTTTTACTATTTTACCCCGCACAAATCATCGTTAAAATCAGATTATAGTGTAGGAATAACTCGTTTTTTACGATCCATTGAAGAATTTGCGCCATCAGCGGTGAGATGAGTTTTTGACGGCTGTAAGCGCTCACGAGTGACCCTAAGCCCAGATAATCATAGCTTAAGGTGAGGATTTCTGAGAGATTAATTAGGAAAAGTAATAATTAATTTGTTGTCAGTCGGCGATGTTTGTTAGGCCAATATTTCAAAAATAATCCAGCTTGTCGTCAATAATTGCGATGAAGAGATAAATTAAAGTTAAATAATTAAATCATTAAAAAATTACGCCATAAAAATGCGAGGCGTCTTCAGGATTAGAATCGATAAAACAGAATGGGTTAAAGAGAGCGATATAATAGCGGCGGGTGCTTGAGGCTGTCTGTCTCAGGCATTAGCTGAACGGCAGATAGAGAAAAGCCCCGAGTGATATTTTACCATCAACCCGAGGCCCCCTATATGCTGAACACATGTAGAGTGCCTCTTACTGACCGTAAGGTCAAGGAGAAGAGAGCAATGAAGCAGCATAAGGCGATGATTGTCGCCCTGATCGTCATCTGTATCACCGCCGTAGTGGCGGCGCTGGTAACGAGAAAAGACCTCTGTGAGGTTCACATCCGAACTGGCCAGACGGAGGTTGCTGTTTTCACGGCTTACGAATCCGAGTAAGAGCAACGGCGGGGAGTGATCCCCGCCACTTTACAGGTGCTCGCATATCTTCAACGCACCCTATTTTTACCCAGGCCTGCCCACGGGCAGGCTTTTGGGGAGGTTAGCGGGTCAGGTCGTCAAAAAACTTCTTCACACCATCAAAGAAGCTCTTTGAGCGCGGGCTGTTGTGCTCACCGGTTGGGCCACCGAAGCTTTCTTGCAGCTCTTGCAGCAGCTGTTTCTGCTTCTCGTTCAGGCCTACCGGTGTTTCGACGACAACGCGGCACAGCAAATCACCCTGTGCGCCACCGCGGACAGACTTGACGCCTTTACCGCGCATACGGAAAAGCTTACCGGTCTGGGTTTCGCCAGGCACTTTCAGTTTGACGCGACCATCAAGGGTCGGTACTTCGATTTCGCCACCCAGCGCCGCCATAGCGAAGTTGATCGGGACTTCGCAATAGAGGTTGTTGCCTTCACGCTCGAAAATCGGGTGCTGTTTAACCTGAACCTGAACGTACAGATCGCCTGCCGGTGCGCCATGCTCGCCCGCTTCACCTTCGCCCGCAAGACGGATGCGGTCTCCAGTGTCCACCCCTGCCGGGATTTTAACGGACAGCGTTTTGCTGCGCTCAACACGACCATGACCATGACATTTGTTGCACGGATCTTTGATCAGCGTACCGCGGCCCTGACAGTGTGGACAGGTCTGCTGTACAGCGAAGAATCCCTGACGCATCTGCACCTGACCAGAACCATGACAGGTCGGACAGGTCTGCGGCTGTGTACCTGGTTTTGCACCGCTACCGTGGCAAACGTCACACTCTTCCAGAGTCGGAATGCGGATCTCTTTGGTCACGCCACGTACAGCTTCTTCGAGGGTGAGCTCCATGTTATAGCGTAAATCAGCACCGCGCGCCGCACGTTGACGACCACGTCCGCCGCCAAAAATATCGCCGAAAACGTCACCAAAAATATCGCTGAAGTCTGCGCCGCCGCCAAAACCGCCGCCGCCCATACCACCTTGCTCAAACGCAGCATGACCATACTGATCGTATGCCGCACGTTTTTGCGAGTCGGTCAGAACTTCATAAGCTTCCTTGATCTCTTTAAATTTCGCCTCGGCCTCTTTGTCACCCTGGTTACGGTCCGGGTGGTATTTCATGGCCAGGCGTTTGTAGGCCTTTTTGATTTCACGCTCTTCCGCTGTTTTGGAAACGCCTAAAATCTCGTAATAATCTTGCTTAGCCATCTTTTTTAAATTGCCCCTAGATGAATGCACGGGCGGAGAGGAAATTCCCCTTCGCCCGTGTCAGTATAATTACCCGTTTATAGGGCGATTATTTTTTGTCTTTGACTTCTTCAAATTCAGCGTCGACAACATCGTCATCTTTCGCGTTGTTTGCAGAAGCATCAGCACCGGCAGTCTGCTGCTGGGCATGTTGCTGCTGGGCGATTTCCATCAGTTTCTGGGAAACCTGTGCCAGCTCCTGCATTTTCGCTTCGATAGCGGCTTTGTCTTCACCTTTCAGAGCAGTTTCCAGTGCAGTCAGTGCAGACTCGATAGCAGTTTTGTCGTCAGCCGGCAGTTTGTCGCCTGCTTCTTCAACCTGCTTACGGGTGCTGTGCAGCAGATGGTCGCCCTGGTTGCGAGTCTGTACCAGCTCTTCAAACTTACGGTCAGCTTCGGCGTTAGCTTCTGCGTCGCGTACCATTTTCTGGATTTCATCTTCGTTCAGACCAGAAGAAGCCTTGATGGTGATCTTCTGCTCTTTACCGCTGTTTTTATCTTTCGCGGAAACGTGCAGGATACCGTCAGCATCGATATCGAAGGTAACTTCGATCTGCGGCATGCCGCGCGGTGCCGGGTTGATACCATCCAGGTTGAACTGACCCAGAGATTTGTTATCAGCCGCACGTTTACGTTCACCCTGCAGCACATGGATGGTTACCGCAGACTGGTTGTCTTCAGCGGTAGAGAACACCTGGCTGTGCTTGGTCGGGATAGTGGTGTTTTTCGCGATCAGCGTCGTCATCACACCGCCCATGGTTTCGATACCCAGAGACAGCGGGGTAACGTCCAGCAGCAGTACGTCTTTCACGTCACCAGTCAGAACACCACCCTGAACAGCAGCACCGATTGCTACAGCTTCGTCCGGGTTAACGTCTTTACGCGGCTCTTTACCAAAGAACTCAGCAACTTTCTTCTGAACCATTGGCATACGAGTCTGACCACCAACGAGGATAACGTCGTCGATATCAGATACGGACAGGCCAGCGTCCTGCAGTGCAACTTTCAGCGGCTCAATGGAACGGTTTACCAGATCTTCAACCAGGCTTTCCAGTTTCGCACGAGTCACTTTGATGTTCATGTGTTTCGGACCGGTCGCGTCTGCAGTGATGTACGGCAGGTTAACGTCGGTCTGCTGAGCGGAAGACAGTTCGATTTTCGCTTTCTCTGCCGCTTCTTTCAGGCGCTGCATTGCCAGCGGATCGTTGCGCAGGTCAATGCCCTGATCTTTCTTGAATTCTTCAACCAGATAGTTGATCAGACGGCTGTCGAAGTCTTCACCACCCAGGTGGGTATCACCGTTGGTTGCCAGAACTTCGAAGGTTTTTTCGCCGTCAACTTCGTCGATTTCGATAATAGAAATATCGAAAGTACCACCACCCAGGTCATAAACCGCGATAGTACGGTTGCCAGTACCTTTGTCCAGACCGTAAGCCAGCGCAGCTGCGGTCGGTTCGTTGATGATACGTTTTACTTCCAGACCAGCGATACGGCCTGCGTCTTTGGTTGCCTGACGCTGAGCATCGTTAAAGTATGCCGGTACGGTGATAACAGCTTCAGTTACCGGTTCACCCAGGTAATCTTCAGCGGTTTTCTTCATTTTTTTCAGCACTTCAGCAGAAATCTGCGGCGGTGCCATTTTCTGGCCTTTAACTTCGACCCATGCGTCGCCGTTATCAGCAGCAATAATTTTGAACGGCATGATGGAAACATCACGCTGTACTTCTTCGTCCTGGAAGCGGCGGCCAATCAGGCGTTTAATCGCAAACAGGGTGTTTTGCGGATTCGTCACTGCCTGACGTTTAGCCGGCTGACCAACCAGAGTTTCACCATCCTGGGTATAGGCAATGATAGAAGGCGTGGTGCGATCGCCTTCGGCGTTCTCCAGCACACGAGGAGTGGTGCCATCCATAATCGCTACACAAGAGTTGGTAGTACCCAGGTCGATACCAATTATTTTACCCATCTAAACGTCTCCACTATATATTCGGTCATCATGTGGTTGTGAGTCTGTAATAGGGGCGAAACGTCTGGTTTCAACTGCCTAATTTCATTTTTTTGCAGACTCACTCACTGCGGTTGACTACTAAATGGGGTCGTAACCCACGTCATCAAGGGGGAGATGCAAAAATTTTTTGTGCTTTTGCGCAGAAATTTCGCGATATGGCAGGACAAGACGTGAAACTGACAGCAATTTTATTCATAAGAAGAATGAATAAAAGCCAAGTCATTCATCAAAAAATTGTAATAAAAAGAAAAGATTACATGACTGAATCTTCTTTTCATCAGCAGTAAACTATTGGGTATTCTTCCCCTTCCTCTCCCCACGAAGAGAATCCTTATGAAATCCGTTTTTACGACTTCCGCCAGCCTGGCGATTAGCCTGATGCTGTGCTGCACGGCGCAGGCAAACGACCATAAAATCCTCGGCGTCATTGCAATGCCACGTAACGAAACCAACGATCTGGCGCTGAAACTTCCTGTTTGCCGAATTGTTAAACGCATACAACTCTCAGCCGACCATGGCGATTTGCAGTTAAGCGGTGCATCGGTTTATTTCAAAGTCGCCCGTAGCGCCAGTCAGAGTCTGAATATTCCTTCAGAAATAAAAGAAGGGCAAACCACTGACTGGATCAACATTAACAGCGATAACGACAATAAACGCTGCGTCTCAAAAATCACCTTTTCCGGTCATACGGTTAACTCATCGGATATGGCCACGCTGAAAATTATCGGCGACGACTAACGCCAGAATATAGAAGCCACAAAAAATGAATGTTAATTACCTGAATGATTCAGATCTGGATTTCCTCCAGCATTGCAGTGAGGAACAGTTGGTAAATTTCGCCCGATTGCTCACCCATAATGAAAAAGGCAAAACTCGCCTCTCCAGCGTACTGATGCGCAACGAACTGTTTAAATCGATGGAAGGGCACCCCGAGCAACATCGCCGCAACTGGCAGCTGATTGCTGGAGAATTACAGCATTTTGGTGGCGATAGTATCGCCAACAAACTGCGCGGACACGGTAAATTGTATCGGGCCATTTTGCTCGATGTTTCAAAACGATTGAAGCTGAAAGCCGACAAAGAGATGTCTACGTTTGAAATTGAGCAACAGTTACTGGAACAATTTCTGCGTAATACCTGGAAGAAAATGGACGAGGAACATAAGCAGGAGTTTCTGCACACGGTCGATGCCAGGGTGAATGAGCTGGAAGAGCTGCTGCCGCTACTGATGAAAGACAAATTATTGGCAAAAGGCGTGTCGCATTTGCTTTCCAGCCAACTGACCCGCATTTTACGCACCCACGCAGCAATGAGCGTGCTTGGGCATGGTTTGCTGCGCGGCGCGGGTCTGGGAGGCCCTGTGGGCGCAGCACTAAATGGGGTTAAAGCGGTCAGCGGCAGCGCCTATCGCGTGACGATTCCAGCCGTACTGCAAATCGCCTGCCTGCGCCGGATGGTTAGCGCCACTCAGGTCTGATACCGGAAACCGGGGAAAATTTTCATTTTCCCCTCAAAAGATCGTAGACACTGCCCCACTGGCTGATTATTATGCCGCGCCCTGAAAACACTACAGTTATTCAGGGAAATTATTTCACCATTCATTCGATGATGATTTTTGAGGAATTATGGGCAACACTAAGTTGGCTAATCCGGCACCGCTGGGCCTGATGGGCTTCGGCATGACCACCATTCTGCTTAACCTGCACAACGTGGGTTATTTCGCTCTGGACGGTATTATTCTTGCCATGGGCATTTTCTACGGCGGCATCGCGCAAATTTTTGCTGGTCTGCTGGAGTACAAAAAAGGCAACACTTTCGGTTTAACCGCATTCACCTCTTACGGTTCTTTCTGGCTGACGCTGGTTGCGATTCTGCTGATGCCGAAACTGGGTCTGACCGATGCGCCAAATGCACAGTTCCTTGGTGTCTACCTGGGTCTGTGGGGCGTATTTACGCTGTTTATGTTCTTCGGCACGCTGAAAGGCGCACGCGTTCTGCAATTCGTTTTCTTTAGCCTGACCGTGCTGTTTGCCCTGCTGGCGATCGGTAACATTGCCGGTAACGCCGCAATCATCCACTTTGCCGGCTGGATTGGTCTGATCTGCGGTGCCAGCGCAATCTATCTGGCGATGGGTGAAGTACTGAACGAGCAGTTTGGTCGCACCGTTCTGCCGATTGGTGAATCCCACTAATTGTTTTGAGATCCCCCCGCTCGGGGGGATTTTTTTATTCGCTAACGTCGCGTCTTGCACTCTTCGGTCTGAATGCAGCAACCACTTCTGGTGCCGTTTCAACGTATGGCCCTTCCAGCAACTGAATGCAGTACGGTACGCTGGCAAAAATACCGTGTACCACAACGTTACCCTCAGCGTCCTTCACACCTTCCAGCGTCTCTTTAATAGACTTCGGCTGGCCGGGTAAGTTAAGGATCAGCGCCTGTTTGCGAATCACGCCCACCTGACGCGAAAGGATCGCAGTTGGTACAAAATGCAGGCTGATCTGGCGCATCTGTTCACCAAAGCCAGGCATCTCGCGGTCCGCTACTGCCAGCGTCGCATCGGGCGTTACGTCACGACGCGCCGGGCCAGTTCCGCCCGTGGTGAGCACCAGATGGCAACTCATTTCATCCACCAGCTCACACAACGTTTGCTCGATGATCGCCTGCTCATCGGGAATTAAGCGGGTTTCCAGTTCAAACGGCGTGGTTAGCGCCGATGTCAGCCATTCTTCCAGTGCAGGGATACCTTTATCCTGATAAACGCCGCTGGATGCGCGATCAGAGATGGAAACTAAGCCAATACGTAAAGTATTCATCAAGATTTTTCCGTTTAAACAGTCTCGTTAAACAGAATGATACACTGCGAAGGGAGTGACAGACAGGCTTCAGAAGAGGTAGCGTGACCGACTTCCCGGTCACGCTAAGAATGATTACAGCAGATCGCCGATCATTTTTTCCAGTTTTTCCTGGTCAACAGCAAACTTACGGATACCTTCCGCCAGTTTATCTACTGCCATTGGATCCTGGTTGTGCTGCCACAGGAACTCGGACTCAGTGATACGCGCCGGACGCGCTTTCACTTCGCCGGTGTAAGACAGTTTACGTTCAATAGCCCCTTCGCTCTCAGCCAGCTCTTTCAGCAGTGCCGGTGCGATGGTCAGACGGTCGCAGCCTGCCAGTTCCAGAATTTCGCCGATGTTACGGAAGCTTGCGCCCATAACCACGGTTTCATAACCGTGCTCTTTGTAGTACTGGTAGATTTCAGATACAGAAACCACGCCCGGATCTTCTGCCGGAGCGTACTCTTTCTTATCGGTATTCGCTTTGTACCAGTCAAGAATACGGCCAACAAACGGCGAGATCAGGAACACGCCCGCTTCCGCACAAGCACGAGCCTGAGCGAAGGAGAACAGCAGGGTCAGGTTACAGTTGATACCTTCTTTTTCCAGCTGTTCTGCAGCACGAATACCCTGCCAGGTAGAAGCCAGTTTGATCAGAATACGATCGTTGCTAATACCAGCATCGTTGTAGAGTTTGATCAGGCGTTTTGCTTTCGCAATTGACGCTTCGGTGTCATAGGAAAGACGCGCATCAACTTCAGTTGAGATACGGCCCGGAACCAGTTTCAGGATTTCCAGACCAATATTTACTGCCAGTTTGTCGGTCGCGTCCACGATCTGCTGCGCGCGATCGTTGCTCTGCTGTTTCGCCCAGGCGACAGCATCATCAATCAACTTACGGTATTCCGGAATCTGCGCTGCGTTAAGAATGAGAGAAGGGTTGGTTGTGGCATCCTGCGGTTGATACAGCTTCATTGCCGCGATGTCCCCAGTGTCGGCCACTACGGTGGTGTACTGACGAAGGGAGGTCAATTTGTCCGTCATGATAGTATTTCTCTTTAAACAGCTTGTTAGGGGGATGTAACCGGTCTGCCCTGATGATATCACGACGCAACGTCAGCGCAACCGCCGACAAGACGGTTATCGCCAGGCGAGACTGTTTCGGATTTCTGACACTGCGTTGATATCGCCCGCCATTTTTATACAAAACCTCATGTATGCTACGCAGAAGTTATCAAGTACCTCGTAGCGTATATACTTCTTAAACAATTGGTAACGTTTACACAGGAAAGTCATCGCGACCGGCAATAAGAGGGATATGCATGCCAGATTTTTTCTCCTTTATTAACAGCGTCCTTTGGGGATCGGTAATGATTTACCTGCTCTTCGGCGCAGGTTGTTGGTTCACTTTTCGCACCGGATTTGTGCAGTTTCGCTACATCCGCCAGTTTGGCAAAAGTCTTAAAAATAGCATTCATCCACAGCCAGGCGGTTTAACCTCATTTCAGTCATTGTGTACCAGTCTTGCGGCGCGCGTAGGTAGCGGCAACCTGGCCGGCGTTGCGCTGGCAATTACCGCCGGTGGACCTGGAGCCGTCTTTTGGATGTGGGTTGCCGCGTTTATCGGCATGGCGACCTCGTTTGCCGAATGTTCCCTTGCACAACTTTATAAAGAACGTGACGTCAATGGGCAGTTTCGTGGCGGACCGGCATGGTATATGGCGCGCGGGCTGGGGATGCGCTGGATGGGCGTTCTGTTCGCCGTCTTTTTGCTCATCGCCTACGGCATAATTTTCAGCGGAGTTCAGGCGAACGCCGTTGCCCGAGCCCTGAGTTTTTCTTTTGATTTTCCCCCGCTGGTGACAGGCATTATTCTCGCTGTCTTTGCTCTGCTGGCAATCACTCGCGGTCTTCATGGCGTCGCCCGCTTCATGCAGGGGTTTGTCCCGTTGATGGCGATAATCTGGGTACTGACCAGCCTGGTGATTTGCGTAATAAATATCGGGCAACTTCCCCACGTCATTTGGTCTATTTTTGAGAGTGCTTTTGGCTGGCAGGAAGCGGCAGGCGGCGCGGCGGGATATACCTTAAGCCAGGCGATTACTAACGGTTTTCAGCGCAGTATGTTTTCCAATGAGGCGGGAATGGGTTCGACGCCAAACGCGGCAGCGGCAGCTGCGTCCTGGCCTCCGCATCCGGCAGCGCAAGGGATTGTCCAGATGATTGGCATTTTTATCGACACCCTGGTCATCTGTACGGCAAGCGCCATGCTGATATTACTGGCGGGTAACGGCACAACCTACATGCCGCTGGAAGGTATTCAGCTTATCCAGAAGGCGATGCGGGTGCTAATGGGTACCTGGGGTGCTGAGTTTGTTACCCTCGTGGTTATTCTGTTTGCCTTCAGCTCCATCGTTGCCAACTACATTTATGCCGAAAACAATCTCTTCTTTTTACGCCTGAACAACCCTAAAGCGATCTGGTGTTTGCGGATCTGCACCTTCGCAACGGTCATCGGCGGCACCTTGCTAAGTCTTCCGCTGATGTGGCAACTGGCAGATATCATAATGGCCTGCATGGCTATTACCAATTTGACCGCCATTTTACTGCTCTCGCCTGTGGTTCATACCATTGCCAGTGATTATCTACGCCAGCGTAAACTCGGCGTGCGCCCGGTGTTTGATCCGTTGCGTTATCCGGATATCGGTCGCCAGCTTTCTCCGGACGCGTGGGATGATGTTTCGCAGGAGTAATCACAACTATCGATCAACTCATTCTCTTTTTTTGCTAAAGTCGGCATAAATTTCCTGCAAGGACTGGATATGCTGATTCTTATTTCACCTGCGAAAACGCTTGATTACCAAAGCCCGTTGACCACCACGCGCTATACGCTGCCGGAGCTGTTAGACAATTCCCAGCAGTTGATCCATGAAGCGCGGAAAATGACGCCTCCGCAGATTAGCACGCTGATGCGCATCAGCGACAAACTGGCGGGTATCAACGCCGCTCGCTTTCATGACTGGCAGCCAGATTTCACGCCGGAGAATGCCCGCCAGGCGATTCTGGCGTTTAAAGGTGATGTCTACACCGGCTTGCAGGCCGAAACCTTCAGCGAAGACGATTTCGATTTTGCCCAACAGCATTTGCGAATGCTTTCCGGCTTGTATGGCGTACTCCGCCCGCTCGATTTAATGCAGCCTTATCGTCTGGAAATGGGGATCCGTCTTGAGAATGCCCGAGGGAAAGATCTGTATCAATTCTGGGGAGATATCATCACCAACAAGCTGAACGAGGCGCTCGCAGCACAAGGCGATAATGTGGTGATTAATCTGGCGTCAGATGAGTATTTTAAATCGGTGAAGCCGAAGAAATTGAATGCCGAGATTATCAAGCCGGTGTTCCTCGATGAGAAGAACGGCAAATTTAAGATCATCAGCTTCTACGCTAAGAAAGCACGCGGTCTGATGAGTCGTTTTATTATTGAAAATCGGCTGACCAAACCAGAGCAACTGACTGGTTTTAATAGCGAAGGTTACTTCTTTGATGAAGATTCCTCCAGCAATGGCGAACTGGTGTTTAAACGCTACGAGCAGCGTTAAGTTTGTAGTCAATGCCGGATGCGGCGTGAACGCCTTATCCGGCCTACAAAAGCATGCAGATTCAATATATTGCAGAATTCACGTAGGCCTGATAAGACGCGCCAGCGTCGCATCAGGCGCTGAATGCCGGATTGTTACCCGGCATTTGTCATTTAGCGGTGATGTTTGCCTGGACCATGACCGCCGTGATGATCATGAGGAGCTTTCTTATGGTGGCGCGGCGGTGGCGGCGGTCCGTGTGGGTGCCAGCGATTGCCTCGCCATTCATAATGTTGTTTCCACCAGCCGTGGTCGCGCCAGTGACCTCCATCCCAGTAATAGCCACGATTATCACGATCGCCTATCTGTAATTTTACTGACGGGACTAACGTAATTTCCGCAGCCTGTGCTGCCATGGGAGCGACCAGAACCAGGGAAAGTGCGAGTACGATAGATTGCATCTTTTTCACAGGTTACTCCTTTTATCATTGCCCGTTATGGGTCGATATCCGGAGATTACGCGATGAGAACGACGGTTGTTATTCTCCGCAATCCTAATCTCTAAGTTACCGCATTTATTGAGAATTTCTCCTTTTTCCCTGTCGTTTTTCTCCATAATTTCTTCATAAAAAAGCCGGGCTGCATAAAAGCAAACCCGGCCTGATTGAGATAATGAATAGATTTTACTGATGATTCATCATCAATTTACGCAACGCAGCAAAATCGGCGGGCAGATTATGTGAAAGCAAGGGTAAATCAGCACGTTCTGCCAGCTCTTTTGGCAGATCCAACGTTTCACCGAGAATCGCTTCCACGCTCTCTTTAAATTTCGCCGGATGCGCGGTGCCGAGGAACAAGCCATATTCGCCTGGATTCAACTGGTCACGCAGCGCACGATACGCTACGGCAGCGTGCGGCTCCGAGGTGTAGCCCAGTTCTTTTAACTCACGCATTGTCTGTTGCGTGGTTTCATCATCCACGGCTGCATAACCCAGCTCTTTCAGTTGCCAGATTTTGCGGCGGAACAACTCTTCCACACGCGGCCAGTTGTTCGGCTGACTCACGTCCATCGCGTTGGATAACGTCGCCTGAGTCGCTTTGGGTGACCACTGACCGTCGTGCAGGAAACGTGGCACGGTATCGTTCACGTTGGTCGCAGCAATAAAACGTTTCACCGGCAGACCGAGTGACTTCGCCAGCAGACCCGCCGTCAAATCGCCGAAGTTTCCGCTTGGCACCGAGACAACCAGCTGGTTGCGCGCTTCCTGCGGCAGCTGCGCAACAGCTTCAAAGTAGTAGCAAATCTGCGCCAGCAAACGGCTGATGTTAATCGAGTTAGCTGAGTTTAACCCCAGCGCCACTTTCAGTTCTTCATCATCAAACGCCTGCTTCACCAGCGCCTGACAGGCATCGAAATCGCCGTCGATGGCAACAGTTTCGATATTGCCGCCCAACGTACAGAACAGTTTTTCTTGCAGTGGACTGATTTTGCCTCGTGGATAGAGGATAACCACTTTCACATTCGGTAAACCGTAGAAAGCATGAGCCACTGCCGCTCCGGTATCACCGGAGGTCGCGGTCAGAATGGTCACTGGCTTATCGCCCGCAATATGGGTCAGCATTTGTGCCATAAAGCGACCGCCGAAATCTTTAAATGCCAGCGTTGGCCCGTGGAACAATTCCAGACAACCGACATCGCTTTCAACATTGGCGACCGGAGCCGGGAAGGCAAACGCCGCGCGCACGCGCTCTTCCAGGATTTCCTGCGGGATTTCATCACCAATAAACGCCGAGAGGATCTTCGCACTGCGGGTGACAAAATCCAGCTTCAGCATCTCATCAATTTCAGTCAGGCTGAATTCCGGCAGGTCATGCGGAAAAAACAGCCCCTGATTTTTGCCCAACCCCTGGGTTACGGCTTGCGCAAAGCTGACCTGCTCGTTGTGATCTTTCAGATTGTAGAGTTTCATTTAGTTTTCCAGTACTCGTGCGCCCGCCGTATCCAGCCGGCAAATATGAACAAAACCTTCCTGATTTTGCAGGTAGTTCTTACCCAACCAGTCGGCAACGCGCTGGGCGGTATCCGGCTTGTCACATAGAGCGAACAAGGTCGGGCCGGAGCCGGAGATACCGCTCGCTACCGCGCCGATTTCCGCGACCGCCTGCCGCGCCTGCCGGAAGCCAGGCAGTAACCGTTCACGGTAGGGTTCAGCGATAACATCTTTCATCAGCTTCGCGGCAAGCTCAGGCTGACGGGAATAGCAGGCGTGAATGAAGCCAGCCAGATGTCGCCCGTGCGCAATGCAATCCTGGCGGCGATACTGCGCCGGTAAAATAGCCCTGGCTTCTGCCGTCGAGACTTTAATCCCCGGATACGCCAGCACCCACAGCCACTCATCAAACCCTGGCACTTGCTGGCTGATGATGTCGTTTTCTTCGATCATCAACTGCATACCACCAAGAAAACACGGTGCCACGTTGTCGTAATGAATGCTGCCGGAGATTCGTCCTTCCAGCTCGCCCATCAAAGCCAGCAAACGAGTGTCATTAAGCGGCTTGCCACAGTGTTCATTCATCGCCATCAGCGCCGCGACCACCGAACAGGCGCTGGAGCCTAAGCCCGAACCGATTGGCATATTCTTTTCCAGAGTCATCGCCACTGGAATTTGCTTGCCAAGCTCCTGGCAAAAACGCTCCCAGCACTGATAAACGATATTTTCCCGTGGTTCTGACGGCAGCTTATCGGCAAAGCGTCCGAGGTTGTTGAGACTGAATGTCTCTGCCGCCTCAACCGTGACTACATCTCCGAGCAATGCACCATCAACAGGTGTCACCGCCGCCCCGAGCACATCAAACCCGACGCTCATATTGGCACTGGAAGCCGGGGCATAAACTTTAACCATGTCAGACTCCTAACTTCCATGAGAGGGTACGTAGCAGATCGGCAAAGACACCGGCAGCTGTAACGTCATTGCCCGCACCATATCCGCGCAGCACCAACGGCAGCGGCTGATAATAGTGGCTATAAAAGGCCAGGGCGTTTTCGCCATTTTTCACTTTGAACAGCGGATCATTACCATCCACTTCGGCAATCTTCACGCGGCAGGCACCATCTTCATCAATATTGCCAACATAGCGCAAAACTTTTCCTTCATCACGGGCCTTCGCCACGCGCGCGGCAAAGAGATCGTCGAGCTGTGACAGATTCGCCATAAAAGCGGCAACATCACCCTCAGCGTTAAACTCTGCGGGCAGCACAGGTTCAATTTCAATATCCGCCAGCTCCAGTTCACGTCCCGTTTCACGAGCGAGAATCAATAGCTTACGCGCTACATCCATACCAGAAAGATCATCTCGCGGATCCGGTTCGGTATAACCCATTTCCCGCGCCAGAGTAGTCGCCTCGGAGAAACTCATGCCTTCGTCTAACTTGCCGAAGATATAAGAAAGCGAACCTGAAAGAATGCCGGAGAACTTCATCAATTCATCACCAGCATTGAGCAGATTTTGCAGGTTCTCAATAACCGGTAATCCAGCCCCAACGTTGGTGTCATAGAGGAATTTACGCCGCGATTTTTCCGCCGCATGACGCAACAGATGGTAGTAATCCATCGACGAGGTGTTGGCCTTTTTGTTCGGCGTGACAACGTGGAAACCTTCGCGCAAGAAGTCGGCATATTGATCCGCCACTGCCTGGCTGGAGGTGCAGTCAACAATGACCGGGTTCAGCAGATGATATTCTTTCACGAGGCGAATTAAGCGCCCGAGATTAAACGGCTCTTTGGCTTGCGCCAGTTCTTCCTGCCAGTTTTCCAGATTTAGGCCATGCACATTGGTGAGCAGTGCCTTCGAGTTGGCAACACCGCAGACACGTAAGTCGATATGTTTATTCTTCAGCCAGCTTTGTTGACGCTTCAGTTGCTCCAGCAGCGCACCGCCAACGCCACCGACGCCAATCACAAACACTTCGATAACCTGATCGGTATTGAACAGCATCTGATGAGTAACGCGCACGCCAGTGGTCGCATCATCGTTATTTACCACGACAGAGATTGAGCGTTCAGAAGATCCCTGAGCAATGGCGACAATGTTGATATTGGCGCGGGCCAGCGCGGCAAAGAATTTCGCCGAGATCCCACGCAAGGTGCGCATACCATCACCTACCACCGAGATAATGGCCAGCCGTTCCGTCACCGCCAGCGGCTCCAGTAAGCCTTCTTTCAGTTCCAGGTAGAACTCTTCCTGCATTGCCCGTTCAGCCCGCACACAGTCGCTTTGCGGAACGCAGAAACTGATACTGTATTCGGAAGATGATTGCGTAATCAGCACCACGGAAATACGGGCGCGTGACATCGCGGCAAAGACGCGCGCCGCCATGCCGACCATTCCTTTCATCCCCGGGCCGGAAACGCTGAACATTGCCATGTTATTCAGATTGGAAATGCCCTTGACCGGTAATTCGTCTTCATCACGACTGGCACCAATGAGCGTACCTGGTGCTTGAGGATTTCCGGTATTTTTAATCAGGCAAGGGATCTGGAACTGGGCGATGGGGGTAATGGTGCGGGGGTGAAGAACTTTAGCGCCGAAGTAGGAAAGCTCCATCGCTTCCTGGTAGGACATCGACTTCAACAACCTCGCATCGGGCACCTGACGCGGGTCGCAGGTGTAGACCCCGTCAACGTCCGTCCAAATCTCGCAACAATCGGCGCGTAAACAGGCAGCCAGCACCGCCGCGGAGTAGTCGGAACCGTTGCGTCCAAGTACCACCAGTTCGCCTTTTTCATTACCGGCGGTGAAACCTGCCATCAACACCATGTGATCAGCCGGAATGCGGCTTGCCGCAATACGGCGGGTGGACTCAGCAATATCGACGGTAGATTCGAGGTAATGCCCCACTGCCAGCAGTTTTTCGACCGGATCGATAACGGTAACGTTGTGACCACGCGCTTCTAACACGCCGGCCATAATGGCGATCGACATTTTCTCGCCACGGCAAATCAGCGCAGCGTTGATGCTATCCGGGCACTGCCCCAACAAACTAATGCCATGCAGGACATGTTTTATTTGGGCAAATTCCTGATCGACGAAAGTTTTCAATTGCGCCAGCGGGAACCCCGGCTGGGCGGCGGCGAGTCCCGTCAAAAGTTCGGCAAAAATACGTTCGGCATCGCTGATATTGGGTAAAGCATCCTGGCCGCTAATGGTTTTTTCAATCATCGCCACCAGGTGGTTGGTGATTTTGGCGGGGGCAGAGAGGACGGTGGCCACCTGCCCCTGCCTGGCATTGCTTTCCAGAATATCGGCAACACGCAGAAAACGTTCTGCATTTGCCACTGATGTACCGCCGAACTTCAACACTCGCATGGTTGTTACCTCGTTACCTTTGGTCGAAAAAAAAGCCCGCACTGTCAGGTGCGGGCTTTTTTCTGTGTTTCCTGTACGCGTCAGCCCGCACCGTTACCTGTGGTAATGGTGATGGTGGTGGTAATGGTGGTGCTAATGCGTTTCATGGATGTTGTGTACTCTGTAATTTTTATCTGTCTGTGCGCTATGCCTATATTGGTTAAAGTATTTAGTGACCTAAGTCAATAAAATTTTAATTTACTCACGGCAGGTAACCAGTTCAGAAGCTGCTATCAGACACTCTTTTTTTAATCCACACAGAGACATATTGCCCGTTGCAGTCAGAATGAAAAGCTGAAAAATACTTACTAAGGCGTTTTTTATTTGGTGATATTTTTTTCAATATCATGCAGCAAACGGTGCAACATTGCCGTGTCTCGTTGCTCTAAAAGCCCCAGGCGTTGTTGTAACCAGTCGACCAGTTTTATGTCATCTGCCACTGCCAGAGTCGTCAGCAATGCCATGACTCGTTCGCGTAAAGCTTGCAGTTGATGTTGGTCTGCCGTTGTGTCACTTTTCGCCGGTTGTTGTATTAATGTTGCTAATTGATAGCAATAGACCATCACCGCCTGCCCCAGATTGAGCGAAGGATAATCCGCCACCATCGGCACACCAGTAAGAACGTCAGCCAACGCTAACTCTTCGTTAGTCAGCCCGGAATCTTCGCGACCAAACACCAGCGCGGCATGGCTCATCCATGAAGATTTTTCCTCTAACAGCGGCACCAGTTCTACTGGCGTGGCGTAGTAATGATATTTCGCCCGACTGCGCGCAGTGGTGGCGACAGTGAAATCGACATCGTGTAACGATTCAACCAGTGTCGGGAAAACTTTAATATTATCAATAATATCACCAGATCCATGTGCGACCCAGCGGGTGGCTGGCTCCAGATGTGCCTGACTATCGACAATCCGCAGTTCGCTAAAACCCATCGTTTTCATTGCCCGCGCCGCTGCCCCAATATTTTCTGCTCTGGCGGGTGCGACCAGAATAATCGTTATACGCATATTGCCACTCTTCTTGACCAAATAACCGCGAACAGGGTGATCACTGTCAACTTATTACGCGGTGCGAATTTACAAATTCTTAACGTAAGTCGCAGAAAAAGCCCTTTACTTAGCTTAAAAAAGGCTAAACTATTTCCTGACTGTACTAACGGTTGAATTGTTAAAAAATGCTACATATCCTTCTGTTTACTTAGGATAATTTTATAAAAAATAAATCTCGACAATTGGATTCACCACGTTTATTAGTTGTATGATGCAACTAGTTGGATTATTAAAATAATGTGACGAAAGCTAGCATTTAGATACGATGATTTCATCAAACTGTTAACGTGCTACAATTGAACTTGATATATGTCAACGAAGCGTAGTTTTATTGGGTGTCCGGCCCCTCTTAGCCTGTTATGTTGCTGTTAAAATGGTTAGGATGACAGCCGTTTTTGACACTGTCGGGTCCTGAGGGAAAGTACCCACGACCAAGCTAATGATGTTGTTGACGTTGATGGAAAGTGCATCAAGAACGCAATTACGTACTTTAGTCATGTTACGCCGATCATGTTAATTTGCAGCATGCATCAGGCAGGTCAGGGACTTTTGTACTTCCTGTTTCGATTTAGTTGGCAATTTAGGTAGCAAACATGCAGACCCCGCACATTCTTATCGTTGAAGACGAGTTGGTAACACGCAACACGTTGAAAAGTATTTTCGAAGCGGAAGGCTATGATGTTTTCGAAGCGACAGATGGCGCGGAAATGCATCAGATCCTCTCTGAATATGACATCAACCTGGTGATCATGGATATCAATCTGCCGGGTAAGAACGGTCTTCTGTTAGCGCGTGAACTGCGCGAGCAGGCGAATGTTGCGTTGATGTTCCTGACTGGCCGTGACAACGAAGTCGATAAAATTCTCGGCCTCGAAATCGGTGCAGATGACTACATCACCAAACCGTTCAACCCGCGTGAACTGACGATTCGTGCACGCAACCTGCTGTCCCGTACCATGAATCTGGGTACTGTCAGCGAAGAACGTCGTAGCGTTGAAAGCTACAAGTTCAATGGTTGGGAACTGGACATCAACAGCCGTTCGTTGATCGGCCCTGATGGCGAGCAGTACAAGCTGCCGCGCAGCGAGTTCCGCGCCATGCTTCACTTCTGTGAAAACCCAGGCAAAATTCAGTCTCGTGCTGAACTGCTGAAGAAAATGACCGGCCGTGAGCTGAAACCACACGACCGTACTGTAGACGTGACGATCCGCCGTATTCGTAAACATTTCGAATCTACGCCGGATACGCCGGAAATCATCGCCACCATCCACGGTGAAGGTTATCGCTTCTGTGGTGATCTGGAAGATTAATCGGCTTTACCACCGTCAAAAAAAACGGCGCTTTTTAGCGCCGTTTTTATTTTTCAACCTTATTTCCAGATACGTAATTGATCGTCCATTGTAACTTCTTTACTGGCTTTCATTTTCGGCAGTGAAAACGCATACCAGTCGATATTACGGGTCACAAACATCATGCCGGCCAGCGCCACCACCAGCACACTGGTTCCCAACAACAGCGCGCTATCGGCAGAGTTGAGCAGTCCCCACATCACACCATCCAGCAACAACAGCGCGAGGGTAAACAACATGCTGTTGCGCCAGCCTTTCAATACCGCCTGCAAATAAATACCGTTCATTAACGCCCCAATCAGACTGGCGATTATCCATGCCACGGTAAAACCGGTATGTTCAGAAAGCGCCAGCAAGAGCAAATAAAACATCACCAATGAAAGCCCCACCAGCAAATATTGCATTGGGTGTAAGCGTTGCGCGGTGAGCGTTTCAAAAACAAAGAACGCCATAAAAGTCAGCGCAATCAGCAGAATGGCATACTTAGTCGCCCGGTCAGTTAATTGGTATTGATCGGCTGGCGTCGTCACTGCGACGCTAAACGCGGGGAAGTTTTCCCAGCCAGTATCATTGCCTGAAGCAAAACGCTCACCGAGATTATTTGCAAACCAGCTGCTTTGCCATTGCGCCTGAAAACCTGACTCGCTAACTTCCCGTTTGGCTGGCAAAAAATCACCTAAAAAACTGGGATGCGGCCAGTTGCTGGTTAAGGTCATTTCGCTATTACGCCCGGCAGGCACCACAGAAAGATCGCCGGTACCGCTTAAATTCAGGGCCATATTCAGCTTCAGGTTCTGCTTGCGCCAGTCCCCTTCGGGTAAAGGGATATGCACGCCCTGCCCGCCTTGCTCTAACCCGGTACCGGGTTCGATGGTCAGCGCTGTTCCGTTAACTTCAGGCGCTTTCACCACACCAATACCACGCGCATCCCCGACGCTAATCACAATAAATGGCTTGCCTAAGGTGATATTTGGTGCGTCGAGTTCGCTAAGACGCGAAACATCGAAATCGGCTTTTAGCGTTAAATCACTGTGCCAGACCTGACCGGTATAAATCCCTATCTTGCGTTCTTCAACGTTCTGATTGCCATCAACCATCAATGACTCAGGTAACCAAAAATGGATAAAACTTCGTTTCCGCTCCACGGTTTTATCGTCTTCCTGCACCGTATAAAGCTCGGTCACAGGAATAGCGATGAGCGGCCCAACGAGTTTTTGCGGCCCGCTGGTACTTTGGCGAATCGCATCTTCCACATCGCTACGGTAATCGGCACGTTCGACAATCACCTGCCGAATCAGCATTATCGGAATCAACAACAGCAATACTGCACCAAACAGGGTGGTCATTTTCCAGAACAGGGGGGATTTCAACATAGTCTTCTCCTTTGCAATGGCAGCAGGATACGAAGGCTATGTGGGAAGAATTTGAAGCTATGTGAAGTGACGGTGAAGTCGAAGCGAGGCCAGCACGCCACCTTCCTGCACGTTGCGCAGCGTGACTTCGCCGTTAAACAAACGGGCGACCTCACTGACGAACGCCAACCCCAGACCGCTGCTTTTTTGCCCATTTGCACGCGGCAAAGAGTAAAAGCGTTCAAAAATACGTGACAGCGCGTAGTCAGGAATACCACTACCGGTATCCAGCACCTTAAGCGTGACGTGTTCCTGATCCACTTCGGCGCTTAGCGTTATACGACCGCTCTCGGGGGTAAAATCGATGGCGTTATCCAGTAAATTCCCCAGCGCCTGATCCAGTAACGCCGGTTCAGCAGCAACATTAACCTCGGTGGGCGTAACATGTAGAGTGATGTTTTTTTCTGCCAACTGCACGGTGCGCGCTTCGCTGACGCGGCGGAATAATGCCGCCACATCAACAGCAGTCAAAACGACTTCCTGACGATTCTCCAGTCTTGCCTGGCGTAGTAACGTTTCCACCAGTGCCTGCATTCGCGCATTTTGCGTCAGAATGTTGTCAGTAAAACGAGCCACTACTTCAGGCGGCGGACCTTCGCGTAAAATTTCCGCCGCGCCACGAATCGCCGCCAGTGGGCTTTTTAGCTCATGGGTTAACGCATAAACATACTGCTCAATATAGTTTTTCCCTTCCAGCTTCACGCGCATACTTTCCAGCGCCTGCGCGAGTTTACGCAGCTCGCTACTACCGAGATCGGGAAGAGGAACGGGCTTATTGTCAGTGACGGAATCAGCATAGCGAGTGAGCCGGGCAATGGAGCGGTTGATCCACCAAACCATGCCTGCGCCAATCACCAGTGCGATCCCCAACAAAATGGCGCTGGCCCATAAAATTCGCCGCTCGCTGCGTTTAATGACCGGAGCCATCGCCGCGTTCGGTTTGCCTACGCTCAAAACGCCAATAAGCCGCGAGCCGTCCATAATCGGCGCGGCAACATACATCACCGAACTTTCGGGATCGGCAGGATTTTGCAACGTGCTGCGCGCACCATACTGACCACGCAACGTTAGCCAGACGTCATTCCAGCGCGAATAATCCTGCCCAACGGCTTTATTTGCCGAATCGAACAATACTTTACCCTGCGAATCGGTCATATAGACATGATATTCATTGCGCACTTTGTTAATGCCACCGATATTGGCGCGAAACGGGCGATGTTGTAGCTGATTAAACGCCTGCGCCAGTTGCCCATGCGTTGGGTCCCCAGAGAGCAAATCGGGACGCGCCAGCTCCGCCAGCAACGTTGCGGTGTCGATCAACGTCCCCTCCGTTGCTCTTCGCACGCCCGGTTTAACTTCTTTGACAAAAATAGCCAGTACGAACCAGGCCGCCACCGCCACCAGTAAAAAATAGCCCAGCAGCAACCGCATGCCGATACGCATTACAGGCCCCTCAGGCTATATCCCATGCCGCGATGAGTATTAATCGGTGAAAGATCGGGATTGATGGCGCGCAGCTTGGCACGCAACGTTTTAATGTGGGTATCAACGGTGCGATCATAGGTGTCCTGCGCATCTTCCCACACGCTATCCATCAGTTGCTGGCGGGACCAGACGCGGCCTGGCGACTTGAGTAACGTCTTCAGCAATAAAAACTCATACCGCGTCAGCGTTAATGGCGTGTCAAACCAGCTGATCTGCGCCGCGGGTTCATTCAATTCAAAATGACCAATACGGATGACGGGAGACGGCGACGAGAACTTCTTCACCCGACGCAGTAAGGTGCGCACCCTGGCGCACACTTCGCGGGGTGAAAACGGTTTAGCCACATAGTCGTCAGCGCCAATTTCCAGCCCAAGCAGGCGATCGACCTCTTCACTTCGGGCCGTCAGGAACAGTACAGGTAACGCCGGATGGAGCGCCAGTAACTGGCGGCACAATTCAAAGCCGCTGATATCAGGCAAACCAACGTCGAGAATCATGACGTCGGGAACCAGCTGGCGAGCTTTATCCAGCACCGGCAAGCCTCGCTCAAAGACCTCGACGGCAAAACCTTCCTGCTGCAACATGTAGACCAGCGTGTCGGCTATCCCTTGCTCATCTTCCACTAACCAGACCGTTTCCCGTTGCATAAATCGCCTCTGTTATTGCCGCCACGGCATGACAGGAACCGCGCTAATCGCGTTTTTCGGCGAACCTTCTACAACTTTGTCGGAGTAAGCCAGATAAGCGAGCGCGTTGCGTTTAGCATCATAAAAGCGCACGACCTGTAACGACTTAAAGACCAGGGACGTACGTTTTTTGAATACTACCTCGCCCTGAGCTTTGCCGTTTTTAATACGATCCGACAGTTCAATCGGCCCGACTTGCTGACAAGAAATGGCCGCATCGGAGGTATCTTCCGCCAGGCCCAATCCCCCTTTAATACCCCCGGTTTTCGCCCGGCTCACATAACAGGTGACATTTTTCACATCGGGATCGTCAAAGGCTTCCACAACAATTTTGTGATCCGGGCCGATCATTTTAAATACGGTGTCGACCGAACCAATCTCTTCTGCATGAGCCAATGGCCCCAGCATTATCAGGCTTAAAGACAGGATCAAATGCTTGTATTTCATATTGTTACCATTTTTATCTATTACACGAGCAATTAGTTCGTCACGGTAAATAACATATTGATTAAGAACAAAATCTCAATACTTTTATTTCCGTCAAGCCCTAAAACATACTCTACTAAGAAAAAAACACTGAATGCTAAAACAGCAAAAAATGCTATTATCCAATTACCTGATGTCAGGTGCTCGTTGTTGAAAGGATGAGGATATTTTATGGATCAGGCCGGCATTATTCGCGACCTTTTAATCTGGCTGGAAGGTCATCTGGATCAGCCCCTGTCGCTCGACAATGTAGCGGCGAAAGCAGGTTATTCCAAGTGGCACTTACAGAGAATGTTTAAAGATGTCACTGGCCATGCTATTGGCGCGTATATTCGTGCTCGTCGTTTGTCGAAATCGGCGGTCGCACTACGCCTGACTGCGCGTCCGATTCTGGACATCGCGCTGCAATACCGCTTCGACTCTCAACAGACATTTACCCGCGCATTCAAGAAGCAGTTTGCCCAGACTCCTGCACTTTACCGCCGTTCTCCTGAATGGAGCGCCTTTGGTATTCGCCCGCCGCTACGTCTGGGTGAATTCACAATGCCAGAGCACAAATTTGTCACCCTGGAAGATACGCCGCTGATTGGTGTTACCCAGAGCTACTCCTGTTCGCTGGAGCAAATCTCTGATTTCCGCCATGAAATGCGTTATCAGTTCTGGCACGATTTTCTCGGCAACGCGCCGACCATTCCGCCAGTGCTCTACGGCCTGAATGAAACGCGTCCGAGTCAGGATAAAGACGACGAACAAGAGGTATTCTATACCACTGCGTTAGCCCAGGATCAGGCAGATGGCTATGTACTGACGGGGCATCCGGTGATGCTGCAGGGCGGCGAATATGTGATGTTTACCTATGAAGGTCTGGGAACCGGCGTGCAGGAGTTTATCCTGACAGTATACGGAACGTGCATGCCAATGCTCAATCTGACGCGCCGTAAAGGTCAGGATATTGAGCGATACTACCCGGCAGAAGATGCCAAAGCGGGAGATCGCCCAATTAATCTGCGCTGTGAACTGCTGATTCCGATCCGTCGTTAACGCTGCAACTCATCTAATGCAGGGGCGTCCAGATGCGAGATGTCCCCTGCGGTTTCAACAACCCAGCCAGACGCCAGCCACAGGCTTTCCTGATAATCCACGCGCGAAATAGAACAGTTACGCAGACGTAAGCGGCGCTCTGCCCATGCTGGTAATCCGAGAATCGTACTCACCAGACATCCCAGTGCAATACCATGGCTCACCAGCAGCGGTCGGCTTCCCTGCGGTAAGTCCCGGCAAGATTCCAGTGCCGCATTGACGCGATCGCTGAGCTCCTGCATTGACTCGCCTTCAGGAATACGCCCGTCAACGGTGCCATTGACCAGCTGCCGACGCCAGTTCTCTTCTTCTTCGGTCAGAGAATCGATATGTCTTTTTTCCAGCACACCCATGTTTAATTCACGCAGGCGAGAATCAAAGATGATGTCACAGCCGCAGGCCTGGGCGATGATTTCCGCCGTACGCCGGGTGCGTCCTAAATCGCTACTGATAATATGCGTAATGCCAAGCTCTTTGGCACGGGTTGCCACCTGCATCGCCTGTTGCTCACCTTTGGCGGTCAGCGGGCTGTCAGACTGGCCCTGAATACGTCGCTCGGCGTTCCACTGCGTTTCACCGTGGCGGACTAGGTATACCTGTAACATGCTTTTTTTCCGTATACTGCTGTAACGTTAATTTTCTGAGTAATGCTGATTATGCACCAAGTTGTCTGTGCGACCACCAATCCCGCTAAAATTCAGGCCATTCTGCAGGCATTTCACGAGATCTTCGGCGAAGGATCCTGCCATATTGCATCCGTTGCCGTCGAGAGCGGTGTACCGGAACAGCCCTTTGGCAGTGAGGAAACGCGCGCTGGCGCACGAAATCGGGTAGCAAATGCCCGCCGTTTACTTCCAGAGGCTGATTTTTGGGTGGCGATTGAAGCTGGCATCGATGGTGACAGCACTTTCAGTTGGGTGGTGATTGAAAACACCAGCCAGCGCGGCGAGGCGCGTTCGGCTACTTTGCCGTTACCTGCGGTGATTCTGCAGAAAGTGCGTGAAGGTGAGGCGCTTGGTCCCGTGATGTCGCGTTATACCGGTATTGATGAGATTGGTCGTAAGGAAGGGGCGATCGGCGTGTTTACCGCCGGGAAACTCACTCGCGCCAGCGTCTATCACCAGGCGGTGATCCTGGCGCTGAGTCCGTTTCATAATGCCGTGTATTAAGCGCCTGATGCGACGCTGCCGCGTCTTATCAGGCCTACAAAATCAATCGCTTTTCAGCAACACCTCTTCCAGCCACTGGCGCAGCTCCACGGGCGCGGCTTTCAGGCTGTTAGATCCACGCGTAATCGTCGCGATGCCCGCGCCGAGTTCATTTTTTAACTCACGCTGACTCATTTCGCCACGCAACAGCTCTTCGACAATACGCACGCGAGTCCCCAACGCTTCGCGCTCATCTGGCGTCAGCATCAGGTTTAACAACGGTAAATGGAGATCGTTTTGGTAGGCATTCTTAAGCAGGTCGACAAAACGTAACCACTCCTGGTGACGCTGTTCTGCCATCGCTGCTGAATAGGGTGATTGTTGGGCCATAATATGTCGCCATTGTTAGCGGGGGAAGCAAAATGCCTCCCCCGGTTGTACTCGCTAAAGAGTACGATAGCATATCATAAACGTGCGGATCAGTAACGACGTCCCCATTCCGTGGCGCTCATCAACGTCGGTTTATCCCCCATGAAATAGCGGTAGTAAGCGTCATAAGCCAGCACGTTCTTCACATAACCGCGCGTCTCGGAGAACGGAATACTCTCGACAAATGCCACAGCGTCGATACGCCCGGCGCTGTTGCCAAGCCAGGTTCGCACCCGTCCAGGTCCGGCGTTATAAGCTGCTGAGGAGAAAATACGGTTATTGCCAAACTGCTGATAAACATATTGCAGGTAACTGGTGCCAATGTTGATATTCGTTTCCGGAGCCAGCAATTGCCCAGGGCTGCTATAACCAGGAATAGAGAACATCTTCACCGTATGGGTCGCTGTACCAGGCATAATCTGCATCAGGCCGCTGGCCCCTACCGGTGATTTCACTTTCGGATTCCAGGCGCTCTCCTGACGGGCAATCGCCATCGCATAGCTTTGCGGGATCTCTTTCCCACTGGTGTAACGTTTGAAAAGATCGTTGTAAGCCAGCGGGAATCGCTCTTCCAGATGATCCCAAAGCTTCCCGGCGATCGTTGCCTGAACGCTAAGATCCCACCATTGGTTGTTGAAAGCATACCGAGCCAGTTGAGCCTGCTCTGTTTTTGACTTGCTCTTCACCAGATTGGCCCACTCGCTACGCGCGGTGTTATCGAGATTCCAGTACATCAACTCGCGCACGCGCGCCATCTCCGGCCCCTGAGTCAGGGCGCTGTCAACATTCTGCGGCGCTTTATCAATCTTCAGCTCATACTCTTCTCCGATGCGTTGTGCTGCAACCATCGGGTAGAAACCACGCTGTTGCATGAGTTGATGCAAAATCTCTTTCGCTTCAGCTTCACGTCCGCGTTCCAGCAATAAATCCGCCTGCCAGTAACGCCATTCATCTTTCTCTTTTGCTTCCATCGGCAGACGCGCCAGCCAGGTATTCAGGCCGCGACGATCGCCGGTGCCAAGTGCCATTCGCACACGGCGTTCAATCAACGACGTGGATTGCGAGCGCATAATGGCGTCATCGCGCCATTTCGCCTGCTCGTCGGTGACATCGTTGCCCATCAAACGCCAGGCGACGATATCGCGCAGCTCCTGAATCTGATCTTCATTAAGCTGCTGCGCCTGGGCAAGCGACGGGATCATCAGCCGTGCATTTTCAGCATCCTGCCGCGCCACACTGGCAAACGCCACCGCTGCCATTTGACGGGTAAAATCGGTCGCTCCGGTTGTACGCGCGAAGGTCAGTACCGTATTAGGGTTGTTCGCCAGTGAAATGATTGCCGAGGCGATAGTCTGGTAATCGGCAGGCATCTGCCCTGCCAGCACTGTTACCAGGCCAGTGTTACCCGCTTTCATCGCCAGACGGATACGCTCTAAATACGCCAGCGGATCTTGTTTACCTGACGCACGCCAGACGCTAAATAACTTGTCACAGGCGTTAGGCTGGCTCTTGCCGGTTAGCCACAGCTCTTTCGCCCCTTGCCAGGCTTCTTCACTCTGCCCGGTGTTCCATTTCGCATAGTAGTAATTACATTGCGCTTCGGTAGTTCCGGGCTTTTCCGGGCTAAAGGCTAACAAGCCACGCCAGTCTTCACGCCGCGCCAGTTCATTGACGAAACGAGATTGCAGCGTGCGAGCGGGAGGAAGCGTGGGGTTAGCGCGAACAAAGTTAGTGACCGTCACCGCCGGTTGATTCATCAGATCATCGGTGATCTGGCGGTATTCCAGGTAGGGATAAAGCGGATAATCCTTCAGTCCAGGCATCATTTGTTCGACCACATCCATTTGTCGATTATCCCAGGCCTGCTTGATTTGCGCGTAACGGCTACGCTGCTCATCCAGTGAGTCGGCTCGCGCCACGCTGCTGACCGTCAGCAGACAGACACCGGCAGCCAACAGCCGCCAGGTAACTTGTTTGGCTTTTTCCACAAGCGCATCCTCTAAGTGTAAATACATCAATGCAGCGTCATGCCGCGTAATAGATTTATGCTAACCAGTCATTGCCGTTTACGCCACGTTACGGACACTTTTTTACTTTTACTGCGAAGGTGATCGACCAACTGGGATTAGGCGGGGAAAAAGGCTACACTTCGCCTTTGAAAACTCATCATCACGATAAACATAGAGGCGAAGTCCAACGTGGCTCAATTCGTTTATACCATGCATCGTGTCGGCAAAGTTGTTCCGCCGAAACGTCATATTTTGAAAAACATCTCTCTGAGTTTCTTCCCTGGGGCAAAAATTGGTGTCCTGGGTCTGAACGGCGCGGGTAAGTCTACCCTGCTGCGCATTATGGCGGGCATTGATAAAGACATCGAAGGTGAAGCGCGTCCGCAGCCAGACATCAAGATTGGTTACCTGCCGCAGGAACCGCAGCTGAACCCGGAACACACCGTGCGTGAGTCCATTGAAGAAGCGGTTTCTGAAGTGGTTAACGCCCTGAAACGCCTGGATGAAGTGTATGCGCTGTACGCCGATCCGGATGCCGATTTTGACAAGCTGGCCGCTGAACAAGGCCGTCTGGAAGAGATCATTCAGGCTCACGACGGTCATAACCTGAACGTACAGCTGGAGCGTGCGGCGGATGCGCTGCGTCTGCCAGATTGGGACGCGAAAATCGCTAACCTCTCCGGTGGTGAGCGTCGTCGCGTGGCGTTGTGCCGCCTGCTTCTGGAAAAACCAGACATGCTGCTGCTCGACGAACCGACCAACCACCTGGATGCCGAATCCGTGGCCTGGCTGGAACGCTTCCTGCACGACTTCGAAGGCACCGTTGTGGCGATTACTCACGACCGTTACTTCCTCGATAACGTTGCAGGCTGGATCCTCGAACTTGACCGCGGTGAAGGTATTCCGTGGGAAGGCAACTACTCCTCCTGGCTGGAGCAGAAAGATCAGCGCCTGGCGCAGGAAGCTTCACAAGAAGCGGCGCGTCGTAAGTCGATCGAGAAAGAGCTGGAGTGGGTACGTCAGGGAACTAAAGGCCGCCAGTCGAAAGGTAAAGCACGTCTGGCACGCTTTGAAGAGCTGAACAGCACCGAATATCAGAAACGTAACGAAACCAACGAACTGTTTATTCCACCTGGACCGCGTCTGGGCGATAAAGTGCTGGAAGTCAGCAACCTGCGTAAATCCTACGGTGATCGCCTGCTGATTGATGACCTGAGCTTCTCGATCCCGAAAGGGGCAATCGTCGGGATCATCGGTCCGAACGGCGCGGGTAAATCGACCCTGTTCCGTATGATCTCTGGTCAGGAACAGCCGGACAGCGGCACCATCACTTTAGGTGAAACGGTAAAACTGGCATCGGTTGATCAGTTCCGTGACTCAATGGATAACAGCAAAACCGTTTGGGAAGAAGTTTCCGGCGGGCTGGATATTATGAAGATCGGCAACACCGAGATGCCAAGCCGCGCCTACGTTGGCCGCTTTAACTTTAAAGGGGTTGATCAGGGTAAACGCGTTGGTGAACTTTCCGGTGGTGAGCGCGGTCGTCTGCATCTGGCGAAGCTGCTGCAGGTTGGCGGCAACATGCTGCTGCTCGACGAACCAACCAATGACCTGGATATCGAAACCCTGCGCGCGCTGGAAAACGCCCTGCTGGAGTTCCCGGGCTGCGCGATGGTTATCTCGCACGACCGTTGGTTCCTCGACCGTATCGCCACGCACATTCTGGATTACCAGGATGAAGGTAAAGTTGAGTTCTTCGAAGGTAACTTTACCGAGTACGAAGAGTACAAGAAACGCACGCTGGGCGCAGACGCACTGGAGCCGAAGCGTATCAAGTACAAGCGTATTGCGAAGTAATGCGTAAAATGCCGGATGCGGCGTGAACGCCTTATCCGGCCTACAAACCAAGAAATTTCAATACGTTGTGAATCTCCAGGCCTGATAAGACGCGGTAAGCGTCGCATCAGGCATTGAGCACCGAATGCCGGATACGGCGTGAACGCCTTTTCCGGCCTACAACAGCCTTAGTATCCGCAAATTCGTAGCGGGTCACCCGTGCTGATTCTTTTAAACCTTGTTTAATCTCGACAGCCTCTTCCAGAGAGGTTTTCAACTCATCAAAAAACTTATTTTATACCTCGCCTTTGAGCCGTTTCATCGCGGTTATCTCTGCTCCCCCATCATCTCCCGCACCAGCTCCACGCAGCGCAGGAAACGGCTGTCATAATCGTCCTCTTCAACCCGCACGAATTCGATATTGTTCTCTTCCAGCATCTCCACCAGCAAGTTCTGGAACTCTTTGCGATCCACCGAACTGCCGAGGCTGCGTAAACCATCCGCCACCCACGGCGTGTTGTTCTCCAGCAGGATCACCAGATCGAAACGGTATTCATCAATCAACGCCTGTACGAACGGATGCTCACGCCCTTCGTACTTTTTGCAGAACGCCTGGGTAGTGACAAAATCAGTGTCAATAAACGCCACTTTATTGGCATATTTCACTGCAAAATCAATGTATTGTGCGTGGCCCAGCGCGATTTTATCGTAATCGGAATACTGCAATGCGATCTCATCACCGCCGAGGTGTGAAAAGACATAATCGCGACCATATTCCCACGCACTGGTGGTATTGAAGATATTGGCAAGTTTGTTTACCAGGGTGGATTTACCGCTCGACTCGCCACCAAGGATCGCCACGGTACGTACAAAGAACGGCTTCACTTCCGTAGGAATATATTCCCAGTAGCGGAACGGGTTTTCGCGGATCTGCGCACCGCTGATACTCATAAAGGTACGTTTCGGATCGACCAGCACCGTATCGATCCCCAGATGTTCCATATACTGTGGCGCATCGGCTTCTTCCGAGGTGTAGATCAGGTCCGGCTGAATCCCCTTTTCAGCCATAAACTTTTTGATGCCGTTGCTCCACACATCCCAGCCGTGCGGATACGGCTCCATGCCCTCTTCGTTGAAAGCATGAATGCGAATATTTTTCTGATATTTAAAAGTTTGTAATAACCAGCGCAGACGATCCGGCACCGTGGGCTGCTGCGACATGGCGCTGTCTTCAAACAACGCGCGGTCGCGGGTATCGTCAAAACCCATAATGATATGCAGCTCGTCAACCTGGCTACAGGCGCGCTGGATAAGGTAGATATGTCCGGTATGCAGCGGGTAGAACTTACCGAATACGACACCAATGGTTTTCTTCTGTCGGGGAAATTCAAGCCCCAAAAAACGGTGCAACGCCTCCAGCTTTTGCGCGCTGGGGCTTTTAATTTTGGCATTCAGTAACTGGCTTAAATACCCTTTGGTCATACCGCTGGCATCAGCTACCTGCTGTAGCGTGCAGCCCTGTTGCTTGATGGCAGTTTTCAGGTAATCAAATGACGACATATCTCCCTCCGTATCTCTCATTATAAGTCGTCGAACACGCTAAGCGCGTCGGAGAGTTTTTTAACGCCAAAAATCTGCATCCCTTCCGGCGCTTTTTTCGGTACGTTAGCCGCCGGAACAATCGCCCGGCGAAAACCGTGTTTCGCCGCTTCTGAAATTCGTTCCTGACCGCTGGGCACCGGGCGGATCTCCCCTGCCAGCCCGACTTCACCAAACACCACCAGATCCTGTGGCAGCGGTCTGTCACGCAGGCTGGAAACCATCGCCAGCAGTAACGCTAAATCGGCACTGGTTTCGGTTACCTTCACGCCGCCGACCACGTTCACAAATACATCCTGATCGGCCATTTGCAGACCACCGTGACGGTGCAAGACAGCCAGCAGGATTGCCAGACGGTTTTGTTCCAGCCCCACTGCCACGCGGCGCGGATTCGCCATCATCGAGTGATCGACCAGCGCCTGAATCTCCACCAGCAACGGACGCGTTCCTTCCCACACCACCATCACGGAGCTGCCGGAGGTCACTTCATCTCCGCGACTTAAGAAAATTGCCGAAGGGTTGCTGACTTCACGCAGCCCCTGTTCGGTCATCGCGAAGACGCCCAGCTCATTCACCGCGCCGAAGCGGTTTTTATGGCTGCGCAAGGTGCGAAAACGGGAGTCGGCATCACCATCCAGAAGCACCGAACAGTCGATACAGTGTTCCAGCACTTTAGGGCCAGCCAGCGAGCCATCTTTGGTTACGTGCCCAACCATGACAATCGCCACACCGCGCGTTTTGGCGAAGCGCGTCAGATAAGCCGCCGTTTCACGCACCTGCGCCACGCTACCAGGCGATGATTGTACATCCGCCATATGCATCACCTGGATCGAGTCAATTACCATCAGTTTCGGTTGCTCTTCTTCGGCAATCAGGCAGATCTGCTCGATGCTGGTTTCCGACAACATATTGAGATTGTCAGTCGGCAGGCCAAGTCGATGAGCGCGCATTGCCACCTGTTGCAGCGACTCTTCGCCGGTGACATACAGCGTTTTCATCTGCTGGGCCAGTTTGCACAGCGTTTGCAGCAACAGCGTGGATTTCCCCGCACCAGGGTTACCGCCAATCAGAATGGCACTTCCTGGCACCACGCCGCCGCCTAGTACGCGGTCGAACTCTTTAAATCCGGTGGAAAAACGCGGCAGCTCTTCAAGGCTGATATCGGAGAGTTTCTGGACTTTTGCCACCCCGGCGCTACCGGCATAGCCGCTGAGACGCTCGTTACGCGCCACCGTTGGCGACGCAGCAAGACGCACCTCGGTGATGGTGTTCCAGGCATGACAGGCACTGCACTGCCCCTGCCAGCGCGGATAATCGGCCCCGCATTCATTACAAACAAAGGCGCGTTTTGGAGCTTTTGCCACGGTGTACCTCGTTAATGCTGTGCCGCCCGCAGGATGGCGGGCGAGCAATTACTTCTGATTCAGGCTGCCTGAGAGGATGCAGAATACCCCCATCAGGTCAGCGTGACGGATGGTGACTTCCGCCTTTTCATTCACTTTTGGCTTGGCATGGTAGGCAATCCCCAGCCCTGCTGCTTTGATCATCGGCAGGTCATTAGCTCCATCGCCAATCGCCACGGTCTGCGCCAGCGGGATTTCATACTCCTGCGCGAGGCGAGTCAAAGTTTTCGCTTTGTACTGCGCGTCTACGATGTCGCCGATCACATTGCCGGTAAATTTACCGTCCATGATCTCCAGTTCATTGGCTACCACGGCGGTCAGGCGCAGCTTGTCGCGCAGATATTCAGCAAAGAAAGTAAAGCCGCCGGAGGCAATCGCCACTTTCCAGCCCAGCGTTTCCAGCTTGAGCACCAGTTGCGTTAAGCCTGGCATCAGCGGCAGATTTTCACGCACCTGTTGCAGAATATTGGCGTCAGCGCCTTTCAGCGTCGCCACACGGCTGCGCAGGCTGGCGGTAAAATCGAGTTCGCCGCGCATCGCCCGTTCGGTTACTTCCGCCACCATCTCGCCCGTTCCGGCCAGTTTGGCAATTTCATCAATACATTCAATCTGGATGGCGGTGGAATCCATGTCCATCACCAGCAAACCCGGCGTGCGCAGGTGCGGGATTTTCCCCAGCGGGGCGACATCCAGTTGCGCTTCATGGGCCAGGCGCGTAGCCCGTGCGGTGAGTGAACCTGCCAGACGAATCACCTGATAATCTTCCACGCACCAGGCGGCAACAATCACCATCGCCGCACCCAGTTTGCTCTGGTATTGGGTCAGACGCTGTTTATCCAGCCCACGACCATACAGCAGCCAGCCGCTACGACCTGCGTGGTAATCCAGTGGCATCACTTCATCACCACTTAATGAAAGAGGCAGACCAGGCCATAAAGAGACATCTTCAGGCAGGTCGCACCAGGTAATGTTAGGCATTAAGGCTCCTGTAAAATCGTTCGAAGCAGGGAAAATAACGCATGAGGCTACCTTGTATCCATTGCTTCTGGCAACATTAAGTCTCAAATTTTCAAAGGGTGGAAGATGGCTCGCACAAAACTGAAATTCCGGCTGCATCGGGCAGTGATTGTCCTGTTCTGTCTTGCCTTGTTAGTGGCGCTGATGCAGGGAGCGTCATGGTTTAGTCAAAACCACCAGCGACAACGTAATCCACAGCTGGAAGAACTGGCCCGCACCCTGGCGCGTCAGGTAACGCTGAACGTTGCACCGCTGATGCGTACCGACTCACCGGATGAAAAACGCATTCAGGCGATCCTCGATCAGTTAACGGATGAAAGCCGTATCCTCGACGCGGGTGTGTATGACGAACAAGGCGATCTTATCGCACGTTCTGGCGAAAGCGTCGAAGTGCGCGACCGGCTGGCGCTCGACGGTAAAAAAGCGGGCGGCTATTTTAACCAGCAGATTGTCGAACCAATTGCCGGGAAAAACGGACCGCTCGGCTATCTGCGCCTGACGCTCGACACCCATACGCTCGCCACCGAAGCCCAACAGGTGGATAACACCACTAACATTTTACGCCTGATGTTGCTGCTTTCACTGGCAATCGGCGTAGTGCTGACCCGCACGCTGCTACAGGGTAAACGTACCCGCTGGCAGCAATCGCCCTTCCTGTTAACCGCCAGCAAACCGGTGCCGGAAGAGGAAGAAAGCGAGAAAAAAGAGTGACCCATTACTACAAGAAAGGAAATCGTTATGTCCACATTACGCCTGCTCATCTCTGACTCTTACGACCCGTGGTTTAACCTGGCGGTGGAGGAGTGTATTTTTCGCCAGATGCCCGCCACGCAGCGCGTTCTGTTTCTCTGGCGCAATGCCGACACGGTAGTGATTGGTCGCGCGCAGAACCCGTGGAAAGAGTGTAATACCCGGCGGATGGAAGAAGATAACGTCCGCCTGGCACGGCGCAGTAGCGGTGGCGGCGCGGTGTTCCACGATCTCGGCAATACCTGCTTTACCTTTATGGCTGGCAAGCCGGAGTACGATAAAACCATCTCCACGTCGATTGTGCTCAATGCGCTGAACGCGCTTGGCGTCAGCGCCGAAGCGTCCGGGCGTAACGATCTGGTGGTGAAAACCGCCGAAGGTGACCGCAAAGTCTCAGGATCGGCCTATCGCGAAACCAAAGATCGTGGCTTCCACCACGGCACCTTGCTGCTCAATGCCGACCTTAGCCGCCTGGCAAACTATCTCAATCCGGATAAAAAGAAACTGGCGGCGAAAGGCATTACCTCAGTGCGTTCCCGCGTGACCAACCTCACCGAGCTGCTGCCGGGGATCACCCATGAGCAGGTTTGCGAGGCCATAACCAAGGCCTTTTTCGCCCATTATGGCGAGCGTGTAGAAGCGGAAATCATCTCCCCGGACAAAACGCCAGACTTGCCAAACTTCGCCGAAATCTTTGCCCGTCAGAGTAGCTGGGAATGGAACTTCGGTCAGGCTCCGGCATTCTCGCATCTGCTGGATGAACGCTTTAGCTGGGGCGGCGTGGAACTGCATTTCGACGTTGAAAAAGGCCATATCACCCGCGCCCAGGTGTTTACCGACAGCCTCAACCCCGCGCCGCTGGAAGCCCTCGCCGGGCGACTGCAAGGCGGCCTGTACCGCGCGGATATGCTGCAACAAGAGTGCGAAGCGCTGTTGGTTGACTTCCCGGACCAGGAAAAAGAGCTACGGGAGTTGTCGACGTGGATAGCGGGGGCGGTAAGGTAACTCGCTGATTAAAATACCAAAGGAAGGGAATATGATCGATCTGGAAAACCAGGAGCGGGAGATTATCAATATAATGTTAAGCCAGCGTATTTCCTGGCTAGCCGCCGTGCGTATCAGGCATAAATTATCGCTTGCTGAAGTAAGTAAAATGTTAGGTATCTCGATTAATTCTCTAAAATAGATCGAAAAGACGGAACGGTTTAGCTCAAACATCAAAAGCAAAATGGCAGAAATTTATGGTTGTCCACCAGAGTTGCTGATATGCCCTTCCTGGATGACGGCTGAACATAAATGAATAGATTCGTGAATAGATACTTGAATAGATTTTATTTTCTATCCATATGAAAAATAATAGTAAATCTATAAATCAGTTGCTATTGATGAATAGATACTAAAAAGCCGGAGCAGTCTCCCACTCCGGCTTCACACGACAATCGCCTTTCAGCGAAACACAATTACTCTTTATCGCCCAGCAGAACGGATTCCAGTGCGATTTTGATCATGTCGTTGAAGGTGGTCTGACGCTCAGCGGCAGTGGTCTGCTCGTGAGTGCGGATGTGGTCAGACACGGTACAGATGGTCAGGGCTTTCGCGCCAAATTCTGCAGCGACGCCGTAGATACCAGCCGCTTCCATTTCCACGCCGAGGATGCCGTATTTTTCCATCACGTCGAACATTTCGCCGTCCGGAGAGTAGAACAGGTCAGCGGAGAACAGGTTACCAACGCGAGCATCAATGCCCAGTGCTTTAGCCGCGTCTACCGCGTTACGCACCATGTCAAAGTCAGCGATAGCGGCAAAGTCATGATCTTTAAAACGGATGCGGTTAACTTTGGAATCGGTGCAGGCACCCATACCGATAACGACGTCGCGCAGTTTTACGTGCGGCAGAACTGCGCCACAGGAACCCACGCGGATAATTTTCTTCACGCCGAAATCGGTGATCAGTTCTTTGGTGTAGATGGAGCAGGACGGGATACCCATACCGTGACCCATTACGGAAATTTTGCGGCCTTTATAAGTACCGGTGAAGCCCAGCATACCGCGAACGTTGTTCACTTCACGGGCATCTTCAAGGAAAGTTTCAGCAATATACTTTGCACGCAGCGGGTCGCCTGGCATCAAAACTACGTCAGCGAAATCGCCCATTTCTGCATTAATGTGTGGGGTAGCCATTGTTTTATCCTTATCTACATGTTTTCACCCTCTCCCTGAGGGAGAGGGCCGGGGTGAGGGCATCAAGCCGCACCCATTATCAGAACATGGCTTTGCCATATTCCATATCAGAAGTACCAAAATATTTTGCCAGAGTCTGGCCGATATCCGCGAAGGTTTCACGGTGACCCAGTGAGCCCGGTTTTACTTTCGGGCCGTAAACCAGTACCGGAATGTGTTCACGCGTGTGATCAGTACCGGTCCAGGTCGGATCACAACCGTGGTCAGCAGTGAGGATCAGGATGTCGTCATCGCGCAGCAGAGACATCAGCTCCGGCAGACGGCGGTCGAACAGTTCCAGACCCGCCGCATAACCTGCGACGTCGCGACGGTGGCCCCAGGAAGAGTCGAAGTCAACGAAGTTGGTGAAGACGATGGTGTTATCACCCGCTTCTTTCATCTCTTTGATGGTGGCGTCAAACAGCGCGTCCAGGCCAGTTGCTTTCACTTTCTTGGTGATACCGCAGTTGGCGTAGATGTCTGCAATTTTACCGACAGAAACCACCTGACCGTGTTTTTCATCAACCAGTTTCTGCAGCACGGTCGGTGCTGGCGGCTCAACAGCCAGGTCGTGACGGTTACCGGTACGCTGGAAGTTACCGGCTTTGTCGCCAATAAACGGACGAGCGATAACACGACCGATGTTGTAGCCGCCGTTGGTCAGCTCTTCACGGGCGATTTCGCACAGTTCGTAGAGTTTATCCAAGCCAAAGGTTTCTTCGTGGCAGGCAATCTGGAACACGGAGTCAGCGGAGGTATAGAAAATCGGCTTGCCGGTTTTCATGTGCTCTTCGCCCAGCTGATCCAGAATGACCGTACCGGAAGAGTGGCAGTTACCGAGATAACCAGGCAGGTTAGCGCGTTCAACCAGTTTATCCAGCAGCTCTTGCGGGAAGCTGTTTTCGTGATCGGAGAAGTATCCCCACTCAAACAGAACCGGGACACCGGCGATTTCCCAGTGACCAGACGGGGTATCTTTACCGGATGACATTTCGTGCGCCCATGCGTACGCGCCGATAACTTCAGCGTTGCCGTCCATTCCTGCCGGAATGAAACCGGTAGAACCTTCATGTGCTTTCGCCAGCCCCAGACGGGTCAGATTTGGCAGATTGAGCGGGCCTTTACGACCGTTATCAGCTTCGCCTTTGGCACAGGCTTCTGCGATATGACCCAGGGTGTCAGCCCCGACGTCACCAAAGCGTTCTGCATCTTCTGTAGCGCCGATGCCGAATGAGTCCAGCACCATAATAAATGCACGTTTCATATGTTCTCCGTACTCAGTGCTTCAAATTTAAATGATCAGATCAGTATACCGTTATTCGCTGATACGGCGATAGACAGTTGGTGTGCTTTCCGGTGCTTTATCGGCAAGTTTAATTGCCGCTTTCACCGCTTTCGCCGCTTCCTGCCAGCTGTTTTCGTCTTTCGCGTGGATAACCGCCAGCGGACGCTGACCGTCTACCTGGTCGCCCAAACGCGCCATATCAGTAAAGCCGACGCTGTAATCAATGGTGTCAGATGCCTGACGACGACCGCCGCCCATTGCAACCACTGCCATCCCCAGCGCGCGGGTATCCATTTCACTGACAAAACCTTCGGTATCAGCATAGACTGCTTTCGTCAGCATCGCTGTCGGCAGATACTTCGCGTAGTTCTCAACGAAGTCGGTTGGGCCTTTTTGTGCCGCTACCATACGACCAAAGACTTCTGCCGCTTTACCGTTGTCCAGCACTGCTTGCAATTTCGCGCGCGCTTCGGCGTCATCTTTCGCCAGTTTGCCGGAGATAAGCATCTCCACGCACAGCGCCATCGTGACATCAAACAGACGCGGGTTACGATATTCACCCGTCAAGAACTGCACCGCTTCACGAACTTCAACCGCGTTACCTGCACTGGAGGCCAGTACCTGATTCATATCGGTGAGCAGCGCGGTGGTGCGCACGCCAGCGCCGTTAGCCACGCCAACAATCGCTTCGGCAAGGGCTTCAGAGAGTTCGTAGGTCGGCATAAACGCGCCGCTACCCACTTTCACGTCCATCACCAGCGCATCCAGACCTTCCGCCAGTTTCTTCGCCAGGATCGAGGCAGTGATCAGCGGGATGGAGTCCACGGTTGCGGTAATATCACGGGTCGCGTAGAAACGTTTATCCGCCGGAGCCAGTGAGCTGGTCTGGCCGATAATCGCTACGCCGACGTCTTTAATAATTTCGCGGAAACGGTTGTCATCCGGGAAAATGTCGAAGCCAGGGATGGATTCCAGTTTGTCGAGCGTACCGCCAGTATGACCGAGGCCGCGACCGGAGATCATCGGAATATAGCCGCCGCAGGCTGCGACCATCGGCCCCAACATCAGCGAAGTCACATCGCCGACGCCGCCGGTGGAGTGTTTATCAACAATCGGGCCATTCAGATGCAGGCTTTTCCAGTCGAGAACGGTTCCTGAATCTCGCATCGCCATGGTCAGCGAGACACGCTCAGGCATTGTCATATCGTGGAAGAAAATGGTCATCGCGAGGGCGGCAATCTGCCCTTCGGAGATAGTGTTGTCGCGAATACCGTTGATAAAGAAACGAATTTCTTCATCGCTTAGCGCATGACCATCACGTTTTTTACGAATAATTTCTTGTGCGAGAAACAAGGTAACCTCCCGAGGAAAAGAGTATGAGGCGGCTTTTGCCGGATGCGTCTACGCCTTATCCGGCCTACGGGTAGATACGTCTCGTAGGCCTGATAAGCGCAGCGCATCAGGCGTAAAGCATCTTACTTAGTAGCTGCTGGCGCTCTTACCGTCGCCGTGGCCCAGCGCTTTCAGCAGGCTTGCCAGCAGGCTGGAAGCACCAAAGCGGTAGTGACGCGCATCAGCCCAGTCAGCACCGAACAGTTCATCTGCGATGGCGAGATATTTCTGCGCATCTTCCGCAGTACGCACGCCGCCCGCCGGTTTGAAACCAACGGTTTTTTCTACGCCCATATCACGGATCACTTCCATCATGATGCGCGCGCTTTCCGGCGTCGCGTTCACAGCCACTTTACCGGTAGAGGTTTTGATGAAGTCCGCACCCGCTTTGATGGAGATTTCAGACGCTTTACGGATCAGCGCTTCGTCTTTCAGTTCGCCGGTTTCGATGATCACTTTCAGCAGTACATTCGCTGCCGCGCAAGCCTCTTTACAGGCTTTCACCAGGTCAAAACCAACCTGCTCGTTACCCGCCATCAGCGCGCGGTACGGGAACACAACGTCAACTTCATCAGCACCGTAGGCGATTGCCGCACGGGTTTCTGCCAGCGCGATTTCGATGTCATCGTTACCGTGTGGGAAGTTGGTTACCGTAGCGATTCGGATTTCCGGGGTGCCCTGCTCTTTCAGCGTTTTGCGAGCAATCGGGATAAAGCGAGGATAGATACAGATAGCGGCGGTATTGCCGACCGGAGTTTTGGCCTGATGACACAGAGCAATTACTTTCTCGTCGGTGTCGTCGTCATTCAGGGTGGTCAGGTCCATCAATTTCAGTGCACGCAGGCTGCTTGCTTTCAGATCAGTCATTTCATTCTCCTGGCTTGTCGCCAATAAAATTCACCTTGCGAGTTTGTTAGTATTCTAACATCTACTCCGCAACACACTTCGATATACATCACAATTAAGGAAATCTACTTACAAGTTTGCATCACTGTAATGCGATCTGGTTCAAATAATTCACTTTCAAATGAATGCGTCAGTGGTGGCAAACGCATCAGGATCAAAGTGAACATCACGAAACTTCTTACAATGGCGCATCACCTTCGGCATAAAAGGAAAAGAAGATGCCCACTTCTCATGAAAATGCACTGCAACAACGTTGCCAGCAAATTGTCACCAGCCCAGTGCTTAGCCCGGAGCAGAAGCGCCATTTTCTGGCTCTGGAAGCAGAAAACAATCTGCCTTATCCGCAGCTTCCTGCCGAAGCCCGCCGCGCGCTGGATGAGGGTGTAATCTGCGATATGTTTGAAGGTCATGCGCCGTACAAACCGCGCTATGTCTTACCCGATTACGCCCGTTTTCTGGCGAACGGTTCCGAATGGCTGGAGCTGGAAGGCGCGAAAGATCTTGATGACGCACTCTCTCTGCTGACCATTCTTTACCACCACGTACCGTCGGTCACATCGATGCCGGTCTACCTGGGGCAACTGGATGCGTTGTTGCAACCGTATGTTAGAATTCTAACACAAGACGAGATCGATGTTCGAATAAAACGTTTCTGGCGTTACCTCGACAGAACCCTGCCAGACGCCTTTATGCACGCCAATATCGGCCCGTCTGATTCGCCCATTACCCGCGCGATCTTACGTGCAGACGCAGAGTTGAAGCAGGTTTCACCGAACCTGACCTTTATCTACGATCCTGAAATCACCCCTGATGACCTGCTGCTGGAAGTGGCGAAGAACATCTGTGAATGTAGCAAACCGCACATCGCCAACGGTCCGGTGCATGATAAAATTTTCACAAAAGGGGGCTACGGGATTGTGAGCTGTTACAACTCACTGCCGCTGGCGGGTGGTGGCAGCACGCTGGTACGCCTTAACCTGAAAGCCATTGCCGAGCGCAGCGAATCGCTGGATGACTTCTTTACGCGCACTCTACCGCACTACTGCCAGCAGCAGATCGCCATCATCGATGCGCGGTGTGAATTCCTCTATCAACAATCACACTTCTTTGAGAATAGCTTCCTGGTGAAAGAAGGGCTGATTAACCCTGAACGTTTTGTGCCAATGTTTGGCATGTATGGGCTGGCGGAAGCGGTTAACTTGCTGTGTAAGAAAGAAGGGATTGCCGCGCGCTACGGTAAAGAAGCCGCCGCAAATGAAGTGGGTTATCGCATCAGCGCGCAACTGGCGGAGTTTGTCGCCAATACCCCCGTGAAATATGGCTGGCAAAAACGCGCCATGTTACACGCACAGTCGGGGATCAGTTCCGATATCGGCACCACGCCGGGCGCGCGTTTGCCGTATGGCGATGAGCCAGATCCGATCACCCATCTGCAAACTGTCGCCCCGCATCATGCTTATTATTATTCCGGCATCAGCGACATTCTGACGCTCGACGAAACCATCAAACGTAACCCGCAGGCACTGGTACAGCTTTGCCTCGGTGCCTTTAAAGCCGGAATGCGTGAATTTACCGCCAATGTCAGCGGTAACGATCTGGTTCGCGTTACCGGTTATATGGTGCGTTTGTCGGACTTAGAAAAATATCGCGCCGAAGGTTCACGCACCAACACCACCTGGCTGGGCGAAGAAGCCGCACGCAACACTCGTATTCTGGAACGCCAGCCGCGCGTGATAAGCCATGAACAGCAGATGCGCTTTAGTCAGTAAGATTATCCCCTTCTCCTGCGTTGACGGGCCAGGCAGTCGTCTGGCTCTGTTTTTGCAGGGCTGCAATCTGCGCTGCAAAAACTGTCACAATCCGTGGACGATGGGACGTTGCAATGACTGTGGGGAGTGCGTGCCACAGTGTCCGCATCAGGCGTTGCAGATTGTTGACGGCAAAGTGGTGTGGAACGCTGTGGTTTGCGAGCAGTGTGATACCTGCCTGAAGAGGTGTCCGCAACATGCCACGCCAATGGCGCAATCCATGAGCGTGGACGAAGTGCTTAGCCATGTCCGCAAAGCGGTGCTGTTTATTGAAGGGATAACGGTAAGCGGCGGCGAAGCCACGACCCAACTGCCGTTTGTGGTGGCGCTGTTTACAGCCATCAAAAACGATCCGCAACTGCGCCACCTCACCTGCCTCGTGGACAGTAACGGTATGTTGAGCGAAACCGGCTGGGAAAAATTACTCCCGGTGTGCGACGGCGCGATGCTCGATCTCAAAGCGTGGGGGAGCGAATGTCATCAGCAATTAACCGGACGCGATAATCAGCAGATTAAGCGCAGCATCTGTTTGCTGGCAGAGCGCGGTAAGCTGGCGGAACTGCGTTTGCTGGTGATCCCAGACCAGGTGGATTATTTGCATCACATCGATGAGCTGGCGACGTTTATCAAGAGACTTGGCGATGTTCCGGTTCGCCTGAATGCGTTTCATGCCCACGGCGTGTATGGCGAGGCGCAAAGCTGGGCGAGCGCCACGCCGGAAGACGTTGAGCCGTTGGCTGATGCGTTAAAGGTGCGCGGGGTGAGCCGGTTGATATTTCCGGCGCTCTATTTGTGACATGCCGGATACGGCCTACGGTTCGGCACAAACCTGTAGGCATGATAAGACGCGACAAGCGTCGCATCAGGCATTATGCGCCGACTGCCGGATGCTGCCTACGAAGGGTAAACTATCCACTAACGCTAAACAACGCATACGTATTATTAAGCAACACTTCGGCAATCTCATCTTCTGGTTCCGGGCGCAACTCGCAAAGCACGTCAAACACCCGCACAGCCTGTTCCGGTCGGTTAGGCTGCCCCTGAAAGCCGTTGAGCGGCATATCCGGCGCGTCGGTTTCCAGCAACAACGATGCCAGCGGTAATTTTGCGATGACATCGCGGGTTTTACTGGCGCGTGGATAGGTGATAGTACCGCCTACGCCGATTTTGTAGCCCAGCTGTACAAACCGCTCGGCCTGTTGCAGGCTGCCGGAAAAACCGTGAACCACGCCAGTGCACGGTAAATCGTGACGTTTAAGATGCATCGCCAGTTTGTCGTGTGTACGCCGGGAATGAAGGATCACCGGCAGATCGTAGCGTTTCGCCAGTTTCAGCTGTTCGTCGAGTAACCACTGCTGCCTCTCAAATTGCGGATCGTCGCCGAAGAGATCCAGACCGATCTCCCCCACCGCCACCACCTTCGCCGGACGCCTTTCCAGCGCCTGCTGTAGCTGATCAAGAGACACATCGCTATGTTTTTCCAACATCCCCGGATGCAACCCCAATGCGGCATACAGCGGTTGATATTTTTCCGCTAACGCCTGCACGCGGGCAAAATTTTCCGCCTCTGTCGCCGGAACAATGATCTTGCCTACGCCCGCTTGTGCCGCGCGTTGCAGGCTGGCCTCTTCATCGCCACTAAACGGCGGGAAATCAAAATGGCAGTGGGTATCGATAAAACGGCAAATCAAGCCAGATCCTCATTGTTAAATGTCGGGTCGTTCGCCTGCGGAGCATCGCTCACTTCGGCAACCAGCGTATCGTTGGCGACTGGCGCAGGCGGAATAACGATCGATTCCGGCGTCACCACTGGCACCAGATGGCGGGTAAGCGGCGCTTTTTCAGTTAATAGCTTGCCAACCGTGGCGAGGAAATAACGACCGCATAAACGCCCAAGTTTATAGTCTTCACGCAGCGCCGGAATCCGACTGCCAAGCGCGATACTATGTAATGGCTTCGGTGGATAAATTTCGAATATCCGCAGCTTGCCCGGTGGTTTCTCAATAAATTGCTGAATGTCACGATAGCTGGTTTCATGATGCTGCACCAGATTGACCAGCGGCTGCAGGCTACTGTCACCCAGCCAGCGTTCCATGCGTTTGAACCACTGCGGCGTGTAGTACATTTGTGACGGCACAGTGCGGATGACGACCAACGTTTTAGCGCCCTGCCTTGCCGCCTCTTTAACCGGAATCGCATCACTGATCCCGCCATCCAGGTAGTTAATGCCTTCCAGCGACACTCCGCTACGATAAAAGCCAGGTATCGCACTGGAGGCGCGAATCACATCCAGCCAGTTTTGTTTGGTTGGTAAAAAGTAATTAGGCGCGTAGTCATCCTGACGACAGGCGCACATATAAAACGATTTGCCGCTGTCAAACAACCGCGCGGCGGTATCCATTTGCAACGGCATCTGGCTTGCGGTGGCCTCCACCAGCCAGTCGAGATCGATAAGATTTCCTCCACGGACAAAGCGCAATGGATCGAAAAATTCGCGTTTTGTGGTATAGCGCATGATGACTTTGCGCGCGTAACCGGGCTGATTGCAGATATACGCCGAGAGGTTCTGCGCTCCGGCAGATGTGCCGAGATAAAGATCGAAAGGATTAAACTGCGCGCGCATAAACTCATCCAGCACGCCAGCCGTGAAAATTCCACGCTGTCCGCCGCCTTCGCACACCAGAGCTATTCGTCCAGGCTGGAACGGCCTTAGCGACAACGGCGCAATATTACCAAGCGTTACAGGTATTCGCTGCCCCACCTCTGCCTTCCTGTTTTTGTTGTGAAAGAATGACAAAGTAACGCAATTTATTATTCGCTAAAACCGCAAAAGCCAGTCCGCTGGACTGGCTTTGGATAAAATTTTCTTAATGGTCTGAAATCTAGGGTCGTTTTCGGCCCATGAACAAACTCACCAGGAACAGAATAATCCCGACGACAAAGACAATTTTAGCTGCGCCTGCAGCGGTACCGGCCAGACCACCAAACCCAAGTGCGGCGGCGATTAACGCGATAACCAGAAATATGATGCCCCAACGAAACATAAGCGTCTCCTTTACCATAGTTAATGTCACCGCTTGATATGAGCGTGAAAATCACTCAATGCGATATTTTTAGTGTGGTGCACATCGCGCCTCCCGACAAAGTTCGGGAGGACGAATTACGACGAATTACTTAGTTTTCAGATCATTTTTAACGCTTTTCACACCATCTACCGCTTTGGCGATACTTTCAGCACGGTCGCTCTGTGCCTGGGAATCGACGGTACCGGAGAGCTGAACCACGCCGTCGGTGGTTTCAACTTTCACATGACGGGAAGGGACGATATCGTCCGCCAGCAGTTTGGCTTTGATTTCACTGGTGGTGGCGGTGTCACCCGCGTAGCCCTTCACAGAGCCTTCTTTAGCGTCGCGAACGTGCAGTTTGTCGCTGACAGAGGTCACCCCTTCAACGCCTTTCGCCACTTTCACTGCCTCTTCGGCCTGAGCCTGGCTTTCAACGAAACCGCTCAGGGTCACGACTTTTTGATCGGTTTTGACAGAGATATCGGTGCTCTTGATGTTGTCATGATCCACCAGCGCCGCCTTCACTTTCGCGGTGATGGCGCTGTCATCCATGAAATTACCGACTTTATTCATAGAGCTATCGACTTTTTGCCCTGCGCTTTCATTGGTAGTCTGTGCGTTGTTTTCCGCGTAGGCAGAGCCGGTCGCGACGGCAGAGGTCAACATTACAGCCAGCAGAGTTTTCGAAATCTTCAGTCTTGTCATAGTCATCGATTTATTCCTGTATGTTTGCTCGTAATTTGAGCCTGGCAACACGAGGTTGCATTGCTGAATAGGGAGAGACTTCACCCTCTACAGAAGTCAATGGTCGCCATCACAAAAGCGATGGGTGATGAATAACGACCATTACAGCCTCTGAATCAGTTATTAATATCGGTAGAATGACAATCGACGGCTTTAGATACTGATATCTACGCATTGAACGGTATTTAACGCCGTCAGAAATGTCATTACTTTGTTAAATATAGATCACAATTTTGAAACCGCTCGTGATATCAGCGAAAACATAAGCAAAAGTGAATGTTTTAAGAACATTCCGTAAGCGGCTAATAAGGAAGGGAAATTGACAGGGCGCAGCGGCTACCGCGCCCTGGAGGCAAGAATTAATGCTCGCGGGTCTGGTGGAACTGAACGTCCGGATAACGTTCCTGCGCCAGGCGCAGGTTGACCATGCTGGTAGCGATGTAAGCGAGGTTATCGCCGCCATCAAGCGCCAGTTGGCTTTCGTTCTTACGCTTGAACTCTTCGAATTTCTTCGCGTCCGCACATTCTACCCAGCGGGCAGTGGCAACGTTGACTGATTCATATACTGCTTCAACGTTGTATTCGCTCTTCAGGCGCGATACCACCACATCAAACTGCAGCACACCAACAGCACCAACGATCAAATCGTTGTTGGAGATCGGACGGAACACCTGCACCGCGCCCTCTTCGGAAAGCTGTACCAGCCCTTTGAGCAGCTGTTTTTGCTTCAGCGGATCTTTCAGGCGGATACGACGGAACAGTTCTGGTGCGAAGTTCGGAATACCGGTGAACTTCATCATCTCACCCTGGGTAAAGGTGTCGCCGATCTGAATAGTGCCGTGGTTGTGCAGGCCGAGGATATCGCCCGGATACGCTTCTTCAACGTGCGAACGGTCGCCCGCCATAAAGGTCAGCGCGTCGGAGATAACCACATCTTTCGCAGTACGCACCTGGCGCAGCTTCATGCCTTTTTCATATTTACCGGATACTACGCGCATAAACGCCACGCGGTCGCGGTGTTTCGGGTCCATGTTGGCCTGAATTTTAAATACGAAGCCGGTAAATTTGTCTTCGCTCGCCTCTACGGTACGGGTATCAGTCTGACGCGGCATCGGCGCAGGAGCCCACTCCACCAGGCCATCCAGCATATGATCAACGCCGAAGTTACCCAGCGCAGTACCGAAGAATACCGGAGTGATTTCGCCCGCAAGGAACAATTCTTTGTCGAACTCGTTAGACGCGCCTTTCACCAGTTCCAGTTCGTCACGTAGCTGCTGTGCCAGATCTTCACCAACCGCAGCGTCGAGATCCGGGTTATTCAGCCCTTTAACAATACGGACTTCCTGAATCGTGTGGCCTTTACCGCTCTGATAGAGATAGGTTTCGTCTTTATAAAGGTGGTAAACGCCTTTAAACAGCTTGCCGCAGCCAATCGGCCAGGTGATCGGTGCGCAGCCGATTTTCAGCTCGTTCTCAACTTCATCGAGCAGTTCCATCGGGTCGCGGATATCACGGTCAAGTTTGTTCATAAAGGTGAGGATCGGCGTGTCGCGCAGACGGGTAACTTCCATCAGCTTACGGGTACGATCTTCAACACCTTTTGCAGCGTCGATAACCATCAGGCAGCAGTCCACCGCCGTCAGGGTACGATAGGTATCTTCCGAGAAGTCTTCGTGCCCCGGGGTGTCGAGCAGGTTAACCAGGCAATCGTGATACGGAAACTGCATCACAGACGTAGTAATGGAGATCCCACGCTGCTTTTCCATCTCCATCCAGTCCGACTTAGCGTGCTGGTTGGAACCACGGCCTTTTACTGTACCGGCGGTCTGAATGGCCTGTCCGAACAGCAGCACCTTCTCGGTGATGGTAGTCTTACCGGCATCCGGGTGAGAAATAATGGCAAAAGTGCGGCGCTTCGCCACCTCTTGCAAATAAGGAGACAACGTCATAATTCTTTCTTCTTGAGTAAGCGGCATCGCGCCGCGCTTGTTGAAAACGAAAAATTGCGGCTATTTTACCCATCAACGGGGGGGAGGCAATCAGTGTTTACACAGGAGCTGCTCCAGTTCGTGCAACGAAGAAACGGTCCAGGTGGGCGCGATGCCTTCTGGTTGCTCGCGATGGTGCGCATTCAGCCAGCAGGTCGCAAGCCCGGCGTTGATGCCACCGAGAATATCGGACTCAGCAGTGTCGCCAACCATCAGCACGCGTGAACGGTCAGGATTGCCCGCCTGTTCCAGCGCATAATCGAAAATTTTCTTATTCGGTTTGGCAACGCCAACTTCTTCGGAAATCACCAGCAAATCGAAGTAATCACGCAGGCCCGTGCGTTCCAGACGCACTTGCTGCAAGGCGCTAAAACCGTTGGTGATGATGCCGATTTTAGCGTTGCCACGAATGGCGTTAAGCAGAGAAACCGCGCCCGGCAACGGCGTACAGATTTCCGCCATCGCATTAATAAAGGCATCGTTAAGCAAGCCTGCTTCAACTTTCAGCCGTTCGGCCCAGCTCTCAAAACGCCCGTGCTGAAGCTGTAATGAAGTGATCGCGCCGTTTTGATAATCCACCCACAGTGGCTTGTTAACGGCCTGATAGTCCTGAAAATCTTCAGCGGTAAAGGTGACGCTGTAATCAAGAAACATCCGCTGCAGGCCGGTGAATGAGTCAAAGGTAAACAGCGTTTCATCGGCATCAAAGAAAATCCAGTCCCACTTCATTATTCCACCTTGTCTTACATACTGATTGGCAACGCCATGATGATGGCGTCTTCGCGACCGTCCGTGGTGGGGTAGTAATTGCGGCGAATCGTCGCCTCGTTAAAGCCTAAACTTTCGTACAGGGCAATGGCGGCAGCGTTTGAAGCACGGACTTCCAGCCATAGTGTCGCCACGCCGCGTTTTTCCAGTTCGTCGATCAGATGTTCCAGCAGCGCCCTTCCCAATCCCTGACGCTGATAGTCAGGATCGACCGCAATATTGAACAATGTAGCTTCATCCAGCACCACTTGCGTAATCGCAAACGCCGCCATTTTGCCGTTTTGCGTTAACTGAAAGTTGAGATAACGCTCGCCCTGGTTGCTGGCAAAGGTTTTTTCACTCCACGGAAAGGCGTGGGCGCGTTGTTCAATGTGGTAAGCCGCCGGTAAATCAGTCGTTTCGAGGGAAGAAATCGTGTTCATATGTGCAAATTTGTTGCCATAACGCGGCGCGTGCCGTTGGGTTTGCCCGTAAATCGGTGAGCGCCGGTGATGCCACCTGAGCGCCTTCCAGTGATAGCGGTTCGTCAGTACCCAACCGCCAGCTGTTGCAGCGACTGCCTTGCGGCAGCATCGCGATTTTTTCTGGCGTCAGTTGCAGCACCTGGTCGGGGCTGACGGTTAATGCACGCAGAACATCGCTCACTAAAGGATCAGTCAGGGCGGGAAGATCGTTTGCCACCATCACCAGACGGACGTGTGCCGGGATCGCAATGGCAATCTCCCCCTGCAACGCGCCAGGGCGACGCAGCGACCACTGGGTAATGCCCAGTTGCTGTAACTGCCAGTCTCGTCGGGATGTCATAGCGAATCGCTCCTGTTGTCAGGGGCGCAAATATAGCAAATTCGTCGATACCGCGCCAACATATGGCTATAATCGCCGCCAGTATCAATTGAGGAGCATTCCATGTCTGCATTTACCCCGGCAAGTGAAGTCTTGCTGCGTCACAGTGATGATTTCGAACAAAGCCGTATTCTGTTTGCCGGAGACTTACAGGATGACCTGCCCGCGCGTTTAGATACCGCGGCCAGCCGTGCTCATACCCAGCAATTCCACCACTGGCAGGTATTAAGCCGCCAGATGGGGGATAACGCCCGTTTCAGTCTGGTCGCCACGGCGGATGACGTCGCAGATTGCGATACGCTGATTTACTACTGGCCGAAGAACAAACCGGAAGCCCAGTTCCAGTTGATGAATTTACTTTCTCTGCTGCCGGTGGGGACGGATATTTTTGTCGTTGGCGAGAACCGCAGCGGCGTGCGCAGCGCCGAGCAGATGCTGGCAGATTATGCGCCGTTGAATAAAGTCGACAGCGCTCGTCGCTGTGGCCTCTATTTTGGTCGTCTGGAAAAACAGCCGGTATTTGATGCCGATAAATTCTGGGGCGAATACAGCGTCGATGGCCTGACGGTCAAAACGCTGCCTGGCGTGTTTAGCCGCGACGGTCTGGATGTCGGTAGCCAGTTGCTGCTCTCGACGTTAACTCCGCACACGAAAGGTAAAGTGCTGGATGTCGGCTGTGGCGCGGGGGTGCTTTCAGTTGCCTTTGCGCGCCATTCGCCGAAAATTCGTCTCACCTTGTGCGATGTCTCTGCGCCAGCGGTAGAAGCCAGCCGCGCAACACTTGCGGCCAACTGTGTTGAAGGTGAAGTCTTTGCCAGCAACGTCTTTTCCGAGGTGAAAGGTCGTTTTGATATGATCATCTCCAACCCGCCGTTCCACGATGGGATGCAAACCAGCCTGGATGCGGCGCAAACGCTGATTCGCGGCGCGGTGCGTCATCTTAATAGCGGCGGCGAGCTGCGAATTGTAGCGAACGCCTTCCTGCCTTACCCGGACGTGCTGGATGAGACATTTGGCTTCCATGAAGTGATTGCGCAAACCGGGCGTTTCAAGGTGTATCGCGCCATTATGACCCGCCAGGCGAAGAAAGGTTAATTATCTCGCCGAATACCGTGTCGGATGCGGCGTGAACGCCTTATCCGACCTACAAAACCTGCACGTTAGCCCTTCGTAGGCCAGATAAGACGCGCCAGCGTCGCATCTGGCATCTGCCCCCGCATGCCTACCAAACCTGCACGCTAGTTTCCTGATGGACATTTTTCCAGCAATTACACCTCCGGCGATAATTAACTATTGACGAAAAGCTGAAAACCACTAGAATGCGCCTCCGTGGTAGCAATTCTTTTTAAGAATTGATGGTATGCGAAGGTGGCGGAATTGGTAGACGCGCTAGCTTCAGGTGTTAGTGTCCTTACGGACGTGGGGGTTCAAGTCCCCCCCCTCGCACCAAAAACCACGTTGATATTGCTCGCACTGGGCGAAGGTGGCGGAATTGGTAGACGCGCTAGCTTCAGGTGTTAGTGTTCTTACGGACGTGGGGGTTCAAGTCCCCCCCCTCGCACCAAACGAGGCGATATCAAAAAAAGTAAGATGACTGTGCGAAGGTGGCGGAATTGGTAGACGCGCTAGCTTCAGGTGTTAGTGTCCTTACGGACGTGGGGGTTCAAGTCCCCCCCCTCGCACCAAAAACCACGTTGATATTGCTCGCACTGGGCGAAGGTGGCGGAATTGGTAGACGCGCTAGCTTCAGGTGTTAGTGTTCTTACGGACGTGGGGGTTCAAGTCCCCCCCCTCGCACCAAACGAGGCGATATCAAAAAAAGTAAGATGACTGTGCGAAGGTGGCGGAATTGGTAGACGCGCTAGCTTCAGGTGTTAGTGTCCTTACGGACGTGGGGGTTCAAGTCCCCCCCCTCGCACCAATTATCTTTACTTCCTTTCTTGTTTCTTCCTTGATTTTTCATCCGTGATTCAAATTCATTATCATCAGCATGATGGCAGCAATAAGCGCCAGGCACGATGGTAGCAAAACGTAATGCCGTAACTGTTTGTGATACAGCATCACCGACGTCAATACTAATCCCATCAGAATGACAATCCGCCACTGATCCGGTGATAAATCCGCATACATCAGCCCTGCAATCAGCAATCCTGGCAGCAACACTCCCCAGCCACTGCCCAGCGTACGTTGCAACATGGTTTCATCTCTTTCATTGATAATGATAACCAATATCATATGATAATTTTTATCATTTGCAAGCCAGAGAAATCCCTTGCTATCGGGTAAACCTATCGCTAGGATTAGCAATCATTATCATTTAGATTACTATCCCGATTATGGCCTATCGTTCCGCACCGCTCTATGAAGATGTTATCTGGCGAACGCATCTCCAGCCACAGGATGCTGGGCTTGCACAAGCCGTACGTGCGACGATCGCCGAACATCGTGAACATTTGCTGGAGTTTATCCGCCTGGATGAACCCGCTCCGCTTAACGCCATGACGCTGGCGCAATGGTCATCACCGAATGCGCTAAGTTCTCTACTCGCGGTCTATTCCGATCATATCTATCGCAACCAACCAACGATGATCCGCGAGAACAAACCGCTGATCTCACTATGGGCACAATGGTATATCGGCCTGATGGTGCCACCATTAATGCTGGCGCTACTGACGCAGGAAAAGGCATTAGATGTGTCGCCGGAACATTTCCATGCTGAGTTTCACGAAACCGGCCGTGCCGCCTGTTTCTGGATCGATGTGTGTGAAGATAAAAACGCAACACCACATTCGCCGCAGCAGCGAATGGAAAGGTTAATCAGCCAGGCGCTGGTTCCGGTTGTGCAGGCACTAGAAGCGACCGGAGAGATCAACGGCAAACTTATCTGGAGTAATACCGGTTATTTGATCAACTGGTATCTCACTGAGATGAAGCAACTGCTCGGCGAGGCGACGGTTGAATCGCTGCGCCATGCCCTCTTTTTTGAGAAAACGCTCACGAACGGTGAAGATAATCCACTCTGGCGTACCGTGGTACTGCGCCACGGCCTGCTGGTGCGCCGCACTTGCTGCCAGCGTTATCGCTTACCGGATGTGCAGCAATGTGGCGATTGTACGCTGAAATGAAAGCACTGCCGGGGAAGTAAACCCGGCATCATGCAGATTAATAGGGATGCAACACATTACTTGTTTCGCAATGCCGCATACATAACAGAATATCTGCGGCCTCCAACAACCCTGCGTCAGAACTTACGCCCAGTTTCGACATCACATTAAATTTATGTGCACGGATCGTTTTGATATTGCGTTTAAGCTGCTCGGCAATTTGTGTCATTGAGTAGCCACGCGACATAAAGCGCAATATTTCTCTCTCCGTCGGGCTTAGCGTCCGGCTTTGGTTAATGTACCACTGATTGTTCAGTCGGTCGGTCGCCTGACGTACACCATTTAATGACAAAAAGAGTTCCTGATGAAAAATCTCCAGCGTTGACGCTTTACTTAATACACCGTCCAGCGGTGATGGCGACAATGAACCAATCAGCCGAGCTTCAATATCATCATCCGCAATAACTAAACGCCGGGTACGCGGAAACTTAATCGCCAGTTCAGTCAGGCAAGATAATCCCTCTCTGCGCTCACTTCTCATGGCAGAAAAAGAAAAAATGACCGCCGCAAATGAGATCCGCGACATGGCATCCTGAAATGACTCCTGACTGGTATAGGTATGGAGCTTATAAGGGTTACCCGCAAACTTTCTGAATAAACTCTCAATACCGATACTGCTCATGACGCATTTTTCTATGAGTGCGACATTTCTCTTCTTAATTCGGCTGTGTTCCATTCTGCGGCATCTCCATAAACAGAAGGCAAGTTAAGTTCTCTTGCACCCTGCGCGCTATTTATCCATGCATACATTTCAGCGTTGCTGTGAATTGCCAGTCGACGCATCGCACTGTTTTTTTGGGCGCTGATAGTTTTATTACTTTTCTTAAGCAACGAAGCTATCTGGTTGATGCCCCATCCTTTACCTAATAGCCGCAGTACCTTGCGCTCTGAAAGAGTGAGAATGACGGAGCGATAGCTAAAATCATGAGTTTCATTCATTGCCGGAGAGGTCAGCATGGCGCTGATACGCTCTGCGTGCGTATTGCCGGAACGTACGGTCTTGACCAGATTCTCAATGGGTTCAACATCAGACAATAACGTCGCCGTAGGGCACATGAGCAATTCTACTGCCTGGGAATACCAGGAGCGTGACACCATGAAAACCCAGTGAATTTCCCGATATTGTGAGATTAAAGAATAATAATGTTCACAAACAGAACGAGGATCTTCACTTTCACCGGCTAAATCAGCAATGACTAATCCGGAACGACGTAATTGTAATAAGGTAAGGTCCTCCGCAGAGGCGCTGGATATTATTTCATATTCAGGGAAGTGAGTCCTCATGACCTCTTTTAACCCTGCTTGCATAACAGGTATTTTACTGATAACAATTCCATTTTTGCAGCATCCTGGCAACATATTTCCTCCACATCCACTGTCTAAAAATCATGATGGTTTATTCAGGATATTCATTCCTTAAATGTTTCCAGCAAATTAATAGATTAAGCGAATAAATTATCCTTAGCATTCACTTTCATATCAGCATACTCCTGCTGCACAACAACTCCACTGCATGTGTCAGAAGGTTAGCATCAAATGATAACCTGGTGAAATAGCCTGGAGACATTTAAAATATCTACATTAAGTTGTTAGGAATACTTAATGAAAAACAGAAATCACATTCATTTAATTTATAATTAAATGATATCCCTTCCCGCAGAATGAAAAATCACACAACCAATATTTATTCAATGAAATCTGATGGTTTTAACTTGTTAACATTAAAAAACGTGCCCGGTTATCTATTATCCTGATTCGTAAAGGCCAAACAATAAATTCATTATAGTGATAATATTCATGTGATAGTTTGTTTGCGGCGAGAGATAATTCGCTTTTTATCACCGAGCTTGTCCCGATAACCAGGATTAATCAGCGCAATTTTGATCTTAACCTACCGCAAAACAACCGTGCTTCATGATACAAATGGATTCTCATTATCTGAACAATACGCAGCACGTCTATGACAAAGGGCGAGTTATGCAAACTGAGCAACAGCGAGCCGTAACACGGCTTTGTATCCAGTGTGGATTATTTCTTTTGCAACATGGTGCGGAAAGCGCGTTGGTTGATGAGCTTTCCTCACGACTGGGTCGGGCGTTGGGGATGGACAGCGTCGAAAGTTCTATCTCTTCGAACGCCATAGTGCTGACAACCATTAAAGATGGGCAATGCCTGACATCGACACGTAAAAATCACGATCGCGGCATTAATATGCATGTGGTGACTGAAGTCCAGCACATTGTGATTCTGGCGGAGCACCATCTGCTGGATTACAAAGGCGTAGAGAAACGATTTAGCCAAATTCAGCCATTACGTTACCCAAGATGGCTGGTAGCCTTAATGGTTGGCCTTTCTTGTGCCTGTTTCTGTAAACTCAATAAAGGTGGCTGGGATGGTGCCGTCATCACCTTCTTTGCCAGTACGGCCGCGATGTATATCCGCCAGCTGCTGGCACAACGTCATCTTCATCCACAAATCAACTTTTGCCTTACCGCTTTCGCCGCCACCACCATTTCCGGATTGCTTTTGCAACTTCCCACTTTCAGCAATACACCCACTATCGCGATGGCCGCCAGCGTTCTGCTGCTGGTGCCGGGATTTCCGTTGATTAATGCCGTCGCCGATATGTTTAAAGGCCACATCAATACCGGACTGGCACGCTGGGCGATCGCCAGTCTGCTGACACTGGCTACCTGCGTCGGCGTAGTGATGGCACTGACGATTTGGGGGCTACGCGGATGGGTGTGATCGAATTTCTGTTAGCGTTGGCGCAGGATATGATCCTCGCCGCCATTCCTGCGGTCGGCTTTGCGATGGTGTTCAACGTTCCCGTTCGGGCGTTACGCTGGTGTGCGCTGCTTGGCGCGATTGGTCATGGTTCACGAATGATCTTAATGACCAGCGGGCTGAATATTGAGTGGTCAACTTTTATGGCTTCTATGCTGGTCGGCACCATTGGTATTCAATGGTCGCGCTGGTATCTGGCGCATCCGAAAGTGTTTACCGTGGCGGCCGTTATCCCTATGTTCCCGGGCATATCGGCTTATACCGCAATGATTTCGGCGGTAAAAATCAGCCAGTTAGGTTACAGCGAACCGTTGATGATTACCCTGTTAACCAACTTTCTTACAGCTTCATCGATTGTTGGTGCGTTATCCATCGGTCTTTCCATTCCTGGATTATGGTTGTACCGCAAGCGCCCTCGCGTATAAAATTGCCTCGCTTAAGCACACGGATGAGAGACAGCCTCCTCTCCTCCGTGTGTTACTATAAAAGTTATCTCCCTTCTCGTTCATCGTTCCATATTTGAGAAACAGTATGTCTTCCAGAGTTTTGACCCCGGACGTCGTTGGTATTGACGCCCTGGTACACGATCACCAAACCGTTCTGGCAAAAGCTGAAGGCGGTGTGGTTGCCGTATTTGCTAACAATGCCCCGGCGTTTTATGCCGTCACGCCTGCACGCCTGGCTGAACTGCTGGCGCTGGAAGAAAAGCTGGCGCGTCCGGGAAGCGATGTCGCTCTGGACGATCAACTCTATCAGGAACCGCAAGCCGCTCCCGTTGCTGTCCCCATGGGGAAATTCGCCATGTATCCGGACTGGCAACCCGATGCCGACTTTATCCGCCTGGCGGCGCTATGGGGCGTGGCGCTAAGAGAGCCGGTGACCACCGAAGAACTGGCCTCATTCATTGCCTACTGGCAGGCGGAAGGTAAAGTCTTTCACCATGTGCAGTGGCAACAAAAACTGGCGCGCAGCCTGCAAATCGGTCGTGCCAGCAACGGCGGACTGCCGAAACGAGATGTGAATACGGTCAGCGAACCTGACAGCCAAATTCCACCAGGATTCAGAGGGTAACGATGAAAAACGTTGGCGACCTGATGCAACGCCTGCAAAAAATGATGCCTGCCCATATCAAACCTGCATTCAAAACGGGTGAAGAGCTACTGGCCTGGCAGAAAGAACAAGGAGCGATCCGCTCCGCCGCTCTCGAACGTGAAAATCGGGCGATGAAAATGCAGCGCACCTTTAACCGCTCCGGTATTCGGCCACTGCATCAGAACTGCTCCTTTGAGAACTATCGCGTTGAGTGTGAAGGGCAGATGAATGCGTTAAGCAAAGCGCGCCAGTACGTCGAAGAGTTTGACGGCAACATCGCCAGCTTCATCTTTTCTGGTAAGCCAGGAACCGGCAAAAACCATCTGGCGGCGGCAATCTGCAACGAGCTGCTGCTACGCGGTAAATCCGTATTGATCATCACCGTGGCCGATATTATGTCGGCGATGAAAGATACCTTCAGGAATAGCGGTACCAGTGAAGAACAACTGCTTAACGATCTGAGCAACGTTGATCTGCTGGTGATCGATGAGATCGGCGTGCAGACCGAATCGAAATACGAAAAAGTGATCATCAACCAGATCGTCGATCGCCGCTCTTCTTCCAAACGCCCAACCGGGATGCTGACCAACAGTAATATGGAAGAGATGACCAAGTTGCTGGGCGAACGCGTGATGGACCGTATGCGCCTGGGTAACAGTTTGTGGGTGATCTTCAACTGGGATAGCTACCGTAGCCGGGTAACAGGTAAAGAGTATTAATCCCCGTTTCTGGCGGTATACTGCGACACAATTCCACCTTGAGTAATGATGATGAAAACTGTTAAACATCTTCTGTGCTGTGCCATTGCCGCCAGCGCATTAATTTCCACCGGGGTGCATGCTGCGTCCTGGAAAGATGCGCTCTCCAGCGCCGCCAGCGAACTTGGCAACCAAAACAGCACGACACAGGAAGGCGGTTGGTCGCTCGCGTCATTAACTAACTTGCTTAGCAGCGGGAACCAGGCCTTAAGCGCAGATAACATGAACAACGCCGCAGGCATTCTGCAATACTGCGCGAAGCAAAAGCTGGCGTCGGTAACCGATGCCGAAAACATCAAGAACCAGGTGCTGGAAAAGCTGGGCCTGAACAGTGAAGAGCAAAAAGAAGACACCAACTATCTGGATGGCATTCAGGGTTTGCTGAAAACCAAAGATGGTCAGCAACTCAATCTGGATAACATCGGAACGACTCCGCTGGCAGAAAAGGTGAAAACCAAAGCCTGCGATCTGGTGTTAAAGCAGGGGCTGAACTTCATTTCCTGAACCGCGAAACGCCGCGTTTTAGCTGTTACCCGGCTGACGCGGCTCTCTCCTGCCCTTTTCCCTGCTCCTGGACGGTTTTCCCCCTGTTACACGGGAAGCGACCGCGATCAAAAAAGTCTGTTTATAAACTAATTCCTAACAACATCGCATTTTTTTGACACTAGAATTGCAGCAATATGGCGACGCCATTACATTGTGCTTCTCAAAAAGCTTAAACGTTGGCTAAACGGCCCGGTTTAGTGAGGATCGCCCGTTGTCAGAACTACTCTCTTTCGCCCTTTTTCTCGCCTCTGTGCTGATTTACGCATGGAAAGCGGGACGTAACACCTGGTGGTTTGCAGCCACATTAACGGTGCTGGGGCTATTTGTCGTTTTAAATATCACCCTGTTTGCCAGCGACTATTTTACTGGCGATGGTATTAACGACGCGGTTCTCTATACCTTAACCAACAGCCTGACCGGTGCTGGCGTCAGCAAATACATCCTGCCGGGTATCGGCATTGTGCTGGGGCTGACAGCGGTGTTCGGTGCGCTGGGCTGGATCCTGCGCCGTCGTCGCCATCATCCGCACCATTTTGGTTACAGCCTGCTGGCGCTCTTACTGGCGCTGGGTTCGGTGGACGCCAGCCCGGCATTTCGTCAGATAACGGAACTGGTGAAATCCCAGTCACGCGATGGCGACCCGGACTTTGCGGCTTATTATAAAGAGCCGTCGAAAACTATCCCTGACCCGAAACTCAACCTGGTTTATATCTACGGCGAAAGTCTCGAGCGGACCTATTTTGATAACGAAGCTTTCCCGGATCTCACGCCTGAACTGGGCGCGTTGAAAAATGAAGGCCTGGATTTCAGCCACACGCAGCAGCTGCCAGGAACGGATTACACGATTGCGGGCATGGTGGCTTCTCAGTGCGGCATACCGCTGTTTGCCCCCTTTGAAGGCAACGCCTCCGCCTCTGTCTCCAGCTTCTTCCCGCAGAACATCTGTCTGGGCGATATCCTGAAAAACTCGGGTTATCAGAACTATTTCGTGCAGGACGCGAATCTGCGTTTTGCCGGTAAAGATGTGTTCCTGAAGTCGCATGGCTTCGACCACTTATACGGCTCAGAAGAGCTGAAAAGCGTGGTGGCCGACCCGCACTATCGCAACGACTGGGGATTCTACGACGATACCGTTCTCGATGAAGCGTGGAAAAAGTTTGAAGAGCTTTCCCGCTCAGGTCAGCGATTCTCACTGTTTACCCTGACAGTCGATACCCATCACCCGGATGGTTTTATCTCGCGTACCTGTAACCGCAAAAAATATGATTTTGACGGTAAGCCGAACCAGTCATTCAGCGCGGTAAGTTGCAGCCAGGAGAATATCGCGGCGTTTATCAACAAAATCAAAGCGTCACCGTGGTTTAAAGATACCGTCATCGTCGTCTCTTCTGACCATTTAGCGATGAACAACACGGCGTGGAAATACCTTAATAAGCAGGATCGCAATAACCTGTTTTTTGTCATTCGTGGCGACAAGCCGCAGCAAGAGACGCTGGCAGTGAAGCGTAACACGATGGATAACGGCGCGACGGTGCTGGACATTCTCGGTGGCGATAACTATCTCGGACTTGGTCGTAGCAGTTTATCCGGGCAGTCAATGTCGGAAATCTTCCTCAATATCAAAGAGAAAACATTGGCGTGGAAGCCGGATATCATCCGCCTGTGGAAATTCCCTAAAGAGATGAAAGAGTTCACCATCGACCAGCAGAAAAACATGATTGCCTTCTCGGGTAGCCATTTCCGTTTGCCGCTGCTGTTGCGGGTTTCAGACAAACGCGTGGAACCGCTGCCGGAAAGCGAATACTCAGCACCGCTGCGTTTCCAGCTGGCCGATTTCGCTCCACGCGACAATTTCGTCTGGGTTGACCGTTGCTATAAGATGGCACAACTCTGGGCTCCGGAACTGGCACTCTCCACCGACTGGTGTGTCTCGCAAGGGCAGCTTGGCGGTCAGCAAATTGTTCAGCATGTTGACAAAACAACATGGCAGGGCAAAACGGCATTTAAAGATACGGTCATCGACATGGCGCGTTATAAAGGCAATGTCGATACGCTGAAAATTGTTGATAACGATATTCGCTACAAAGCCGACAGTTTCATCTTCAACGTCGCCGGTGCGCCAGAAGAGGTGAAACAGTTTAGTGGGATTTCCCGTCCAGAGTCGTGGGGCCGCTGGTCCAACGCGCAGCTGGGCGATGAAGTAAAAATCGAGTACAAGCATCCGCTGCCGAAGAAATTTGACCTGGTGATTACCGCCAAAGCATACGGCAATAACGCCAGCCGTCCTATTCCGGTACGCGTAGGCAATGAAGAACAAACTCTTGTGCTGGGCAATGAAGTGACCACCACCACACTGCATTTCGATAACCCAACCGATGCCGACACACTGGTAATTGTGCCGCCGGAACCTGTCTCAACCAACGAAGGGAATATCCTCGGACACTCGCCGCGTAAGCTCGGGATCGGCATGGTGGAAATTAAAGTTGTGGAACGTGAAGGGTAATTTCTGACTGATGTGTAGGTCGCATAAGGTGCGACCTACACATCTTCTCCGGCCTACAAAACATCATTGAGAAACAGAAAAAAAACAGCGCCCAACACTTCCCCGGACGCTGCATGGCAACTTTAATAATCTCGCCTTATCAGAAAGTAATTACACCCTTAATCAACTCACGATTGTTAATCACATCGCGCTCGTAGGTTTCTGCCAGCGTGGCGAACGGATAGCGATGGGTTAACATCATGTCGGCAGTGATTTTTCCTTCCGCCATCAGTCGACCGACTTTAGCAAAATCTTCCGGCGTGGCGTTGCGGCTGCCCATCATCGTCGTTTCTTTTTTATGGAATTCCGGATCGGAGAACTGCAACTCACCTTTAAACAGGCCGACAAATACCACCGTGCCGCCGTGACGAATCAAATTCACGGTGTTATTCATCGCATGTTGATTACCTGTCGCGTCGATCACTTTCTGCGCCAGCGAACCACCAAACTGCGCCCGTAGCTGCGCGTCAAAATCTTCGGCTGACGGGTCCAGTAAAGGTAATTCCAGACGCGTTGCCACATGTTCACGGCGCGCCGGACTGGTATCCGCCACCACCACCTGTGCGCCATCGGCTTTAGCGATTGCCGCCGCGCCCAAACCGATTGGCCCCGCCCCGACCACCAGCACCTGCTCGCCGGGAGCAATGGCTGCGCGACGCACCGCATGAGCGCTAATAGCGAAAGGTTCAATCAATGCTGCCGCCTGCGGGTCAATACCGTCTGCGGGCAAAATGTTCGCCACCGGCACGCTCAAATACTCACTAAAACCGCCATCCTGATGCACGCCAATGACTGAAATTTTTTCACAGCAATTGGTACGCCCGCTTTTACACGCCGGGCATTGCTGACAGGCAACATAAGGGATCACAGCAACTTGCTGACCATTTTTAAGATCAGCAATATTTTTACCCAGCCCAACAATCTCCCCACATATTTCATGGCCTAAAACACGTGGATAACTAAAAAATGGTTGATTTCCACCCCAGGCATGAATATCGGTACCGCAAATCCCGACAGACTTAATTTTTATTAATGCTTCATTGTCACCCGGAATAGGTATCTCGCGTTGTTTCCAGACTAATTCTTTCGGCTGCTGGCAAATTAAAACATTCATCGTAGACATGATTCGGCTCTCCATTTTTTGTTGCCTTAGATATCAATGAAAATGAAAAATGGCAGCGGAACGGAAAATCTGTTTTGTGAAAACACACGCATAAAAATGTTTTAAATCGGGTTTTAATGGACTCACAAGGAGGAAAATATGAGTCGTTCACAAAATTTACGCCACAATGTGATTAACCAGGTCATTGATGATATGGCGCGGGGTCATATCCCTTCCCCACTTCCATCGCAAAGTGCGCTGGCGGAAATGTACAACATCAGCCGCACAACAGTGCGTCATATTCTCAGCCACTTACGCGAATGCGGCGTCTTAACGCAGGTTGGAAACGACTATGTTATTGCGCGTAAACCTGACCATGATGACGGTTTCGCCTGTACTACCGCTTCAATGAGTGAACAAAACAAAGTGTTTGAGCAGGCTTTTTTCACGATGATAAACCAGCGTCAGTTACGCCCTGGGGAAACTTTTTCTGAACTGCAACTGGCTCGGGCCGCGGGTGTCAGCCCGGTGGTTGTAAGAGAATATCTTTTAAAATTCGGCCGTTATAATCTTATTCAAAGCGAAAAACGCGGCCAGTGGAGCATGAAGCAATTCGATCAATCCTACGCCGAGCAGCTGTTTGAGCTACGCGAAATGCTCGAAACACATTCACTTCAGCACTTTCTCAACCTGCCTGATCATGATCCCCGCTGGCTGCAGGCGAAAACCATGCTCGAACGTCATCGGCTACTGCGTGACAACATCGGCAATAGCTTTCGCATGTTCTCGCAACTTGACAGAGATTTTCACTCCTTACTGCTTTCAGCTGCCGACAATATCTTTTTTGATCAATCGCTTGAGATCATCTCAGTCATCTTTCATTTTCACTATCAATGGGACGAAAGCGATCTTAAACAGCGCAATATCATTGCCGTCGATGAGCATATGACCATTCTCAGCGCTCTGATTTGCCGCAGTGACCTTGATGCCACCCTTGCGCTCCGTAACCATTTGAATTCAGCTAAACAATCAATGATTCGATCCATTAATGAGAACACGCGTTATGCTCATTAAGTACGGATTAAAAACAGCAAACTATTAGCGGGTGCACGGTTTTATCAAAAGATAAATACCGGGAAATTCCCGCTTACCTATGCTCACAATCAGTCGACTAAAAATTTTTTTGTGAGCGGTAGTAAAGTCCTAAAACTTTAACCTGCCGTTAATGTCAACCTTGCGTAATTCACAATTACGTAAACAATTAAAATTATAAATACAGGAGTCCGGCGTGGAAAAAGAAAATATCACCCTCGATCCGCGTTCTTCATTTACTCCATCTTCGTCGGCAGATATTCCCGTGCCACCAGATGGATTAGTTCAACGCAGTACCCGAATTAAACGCATTCAAACCACCGCCATGTTGTTATTATTTTTTGCGGCGGTAATCAATTATCTCGACCGCAGTTCGCTGTCGGTAGCAAATTTAACGATTCGTGAAGAATTGGGATTAAGTGCCACCGAAATCGGCGCTTTGCTCTCCGTGTTTTCACTCGCTTACGGGATTGCGCAACTTCCTTGCGGCCCACTATTGGATCGTAAAGGCCCACGCCTGATGCTGGGACTGGGGATGTTCTTCTGGTCACTGTTCCAGGCAATGTCTGGCATGGTGCACAACTTTACGCAGTTCGTGTTGGTGCGTATCGGTATGGGGATTGGTGAAGCGCCGATGAACCCATGCGGTGTAAAAGTCATTAACGACTGGTTCAACATCAAAGAGCGCGGACGCCCGATGGGCTTCTTCAACGCAGCTTCTACCATTGGCGTTGCCGTAAGCCCACCGATTCTGGCGGCGATGATGCTGGTGATGGGCTGGCGCGGGATGTTTATTACCATTGGTGTACTGGGGATTTTTCTCGCCATCGGCTGGTATATGCTCTATCGCAACCGCGAGCACGTAGAACTGACTGCCGTTGAACAAGCTTATCTCAATGCAGGTAGCGTCAATGCCCGCCGAGATCCGCTCAGTTTTGCCGAATGGCGCAGCCTGTTCCGTAACCGTACAATGTGGGGAATGATGCTCGGATTCAGTGGCATCAACTACACTGCGTGGCTGTATCTGGCCTGGCTTCCTGGTTACCTGCAAACAGCCTATAACCTGGATTTAAAAAGCACAGGGTTGATGGCGGCTATCCCTTTCCTGTTTGGGGCTGCCGGGATGCTGGTCAACGGTTACGTTACTGACTGGCTGGTCAAAGGGGGAATGGCTCCGATTAAAAGCCGTAAGATCTGCATTATTGCCGGGATGTTCTGTTCTGCCGCCTTTACGCTGGTCGTACCACAAGCGACAACATCCATGACGGCGGTTCTGCTGATTGGCATGGCACTGTTCTGTATTCACTTTGCCGGAACATCCTGCTGGGGCTTGATCCACGTCGCAGTTGCTTCTCGCATGACTGCGTCGGTGGGCAGTATCCAGAACTTTGCCAGCTTCATCTGCGCCTCTTTTGCGCCGATCATTACTGGTTTTATTGTTGATACCACCCACTCATTCCGTCTGGCACTAATCATCTGCGGTTGCGTCACCGCAGCGGGGGCACTGGCGTACATCTTCCTGGTTCGTCAGCCGATCAACGACCCACGTAAAGATTAATCTCCTTATGCCCGATAACATTTTGCTTATCGGGCATTTTCATGGCGATTAAAATGTTTCCCAGTTCTCCTCGCTATCTGCCACGGCCATTTTACGCGGCGCAGCTGGCGTCACGGTTTTTACCACAGCCGATGTTTCACGCTGCTGTTGCTGAATCCGGAACACTGCCACTGCTTCGGTCAGGCGACTGGCCTGCTCTTCCAGCGCGGCGGCGGCGGCGGCAGATTCTTCCACCAGCGCGGCGTTCTGTTGAGTTACCCGGTCCATCTCAGCAACCGCTAAGCCAACCTGATCGATACCACGGCTCTGCTCATCAGAAGCAGAAGCTATTTCGCCCATAATGTCCGTCACGCGGGTCACAGCACTGACAATCTCCGCCATTGTTTCCCCGGCGCTTTCGACCAGTGTAGAGCCAACATCCACTTTCCCCACCGAGTCTTCAATAAGGCTTTTAATTTCACGAGCCGCCTGAGCGCTACGCTGGGCCAGATTACGCACTTCTCCCGCAACCACCGCAAAACCGCGCCCTTGCTCACCCGCACGCGCTGCTTCAACCGCCGCGTTCAAAGCCAGAATATTGGTCTGGAAGGCAATGCCGTCAATTACGCTGATAATATCGGCGATTTTCTGCGAACTGGTGGAGATATCGCGCATAGTCTGCACCACGTTATCTACCACTTTGCCGCCCCGTTGCGCCGTTTCAGAAGCACTTAATGCCAGATGGCTGGCCTGGCGCGCATTCTCGGCGTTCTGTTTCACCGTTGCGGTCAGTTGCTCCATGCTGGCTGCCGTCTCTTCCAGCGAAGCGGCCTGTTGCTCGGTGCGCGAAGAGAGATCGTTATTGCCGGTAGCGATTTCGCTGGCACCGCTATAGATGGCATTGGCCCCGTTGCGCACATCACCGACGGTACGCATCAGCTCTCCCTGCATATGGCGCAAACTCTCTGCCAGTTGCCCCATCTCATTAGAGCCATCCACCTCAATCGGTTTCACCAGATCGCCGCCTGCAATATGACGGATGCTGTCAATCAGGCGATTCATTGGCGCTACCAGCGAGGCTTTAATACCGAACCAGACGGCGAAGATGACCGCCAGTACGACGATCATCACGCCCACCAGAATCCACATCGCCTGGCTGTAGGAGGCATTGTTATCGCTGACGGCGATATCATAGAGCCGATCGTTTTGCTCCATGTAAGCCACATACTGCTTCTCGAAACCGTCTTGATATCCCTGGGTCGGCTGATCAAAGAACTCGTTGATTTTGCCTGCACCTAACAGTTGGATCAGCTCCGCCAGCGCATTGTGATAAATATCGTAATTACGTTTGATCTCTGCCGCTGCGGCGGTGCTCTGACGCGGGTCACGCGGCAACGCTTCGTAATCCGCCCAGTTTTTTTCCGCCTGTTTCAGCGAAATACTGGCACTCTGCATCAGCTCAGCAACGGTTGAACCGCTACCAATATTATTCTGATCCATCATGTAGCGGATACCCGCGCGGTTGAGGGTGTTACGCGTCTGCAACAACGCGACCCAGCTGCCATTCAGCGTGGATTGCTGCTGGCGAATGGTTTGTAAAACAGTGAAATTTTCTTTGTCATTCTTTAAGGCATTAAAGAACAGACCGCCTGATGTCAGTTGTAAAAGGCCAAAAACGGCCAAAACCAGCAGTAAGCTGGTCACGATCTTGATACGTTTTAACATGGTTTCTCTTTCCTGTGGACCGATGCAAGATTTTCGGCCTGGAAAGCAAAAACTTTATGAAAAGGTGTAACCCGCCATCCATGGAAAAACCAGGCGCTGGTTATCAGATACTAAAAAGTTATTCATTATCGCCCGGGATGGCTTCTTGTCGGGAATTGCCCAGAGCAATAAATTCCTCTAACAGATGGGTTAACTGTTGCATTTTCTCGGCAGTAAACTGAGCTTCAATCTGCCGATAGGCTTCTTCAATCTGTGTCTGAGCGCGGTTATACAGCGCCTGCCCCTCTTTGGTTAGCGAGATATAGAGCTTCCGCTGATCATTGATCGGCTTTAATCGCAACACTAAACCGTCGCGTTCCATCCGCGTAAGGATCCCGGTCAGGCTTGGGCGCAAAATGCAGGCGCGATACGCCAGATCGTGAAAATCCATTGATGGGCTTTCCGCCAGAATACGCACGATGCGCCACTGTTGCTCAGTCAAATTATGCCGTTTAACGATTGGGCGAAAATAACTCATCGCCGCTTCTCGCGCCTGGAGCAACGCAATGGTTAGAGAGTCGTGCATTATCTTTCCCCTGAAAAATTCAAAATCATTAATATAGAAACAGTTAATCATCACGTTACCGGGACTGCGCTGCCCCTGCAATTCTTCATTTTATCAAAATTGAGCATATTTTGTTAACTTGCTGATATTTAATATTTTATTATCTTTAAATGTAAATAGTTTGTTAATTAGATCACATTTACATCACTTACTTTTGCCAAACTACGCAATCGGGAATAAAAGTAATCATTAACATATTAATGATTAAAATGATCGAATCCGAGGAGTGGTAATGAAAGGCACTATCTTCGCCGTAGCGTTGAACCATCGCAGCCAACTTGATGCATGGCAGGAAGCGTTCCAGCAATCCCCCTACAAAGCCCCGCCTAAAACTGCGGTCTGGTTTATTAAACCGCGCAATACGGTGATTGGTTGCGGTGAACCGATTCCCTTTCCACAGGGTGAAAAGGTACTGAGCGGTGCGACTGTTGCGCTGATTGTGGGAAAAACGGCGACGAAAGTAGGTGAAGAAGATGCGGCAGAGTACATCGCCGGATATGCGCTGGCTAACGACGTCAGCCTGCCGGAAGAGAGCTTTTACCGCCCGGCAATCAAAGCAAAATGTCGTGATGGATTCTGCCCCATTGGCGAAACCGTGGCTCTCAGCAATGTCGATAATCTGACCATCTATACCGAGATCAACGGGCGTCCTGCCGATCACTGGAATACCGCCGATTTACAACGTAACGCCGCGCAGTTGCTGAGCGCCCTGAGCGAATTTGCCACACTGAATCCAGGCGATGCCATTCTGCTCGGCACGCCACAGGCGCGCGTGGAAATACAGCCAGGCGATCGCGTTCGTGTTCTCGCAGAAGGTTTCCCGCCGCTGGAAAATCCGGTAGTGGACGAACGTGAAGTGACCACGCGCAAGAGCTTCCCAACGCAGCCACACCCGCACGGCACGCTGTTTGCCCTCGGCCTGAACTACGCCGACCACGCCAGCGAACTGGAATTTAAGCCACCGGAAGAACCGCTGGTGTTCCTGAAAGCGCCAAATACCCTCACTGGCGATAACCAGACCTCCGTGCGTCCAAACAATATTGAATACATGCACTATGAAGCGGAGCTGGTGGTAGTTATTGGCAAACAGGCGCGTAACGTCAGCGAAGCCGATGCCATGGATTATGTCGCGGGCTACACCGTGTGTAACGACTACGCCATTCGCGACTATCTGGAAAACTACTACCGCCCTAACCTGCGGGTCAAAAGCCGCGACGGACTGACGCCGATGCTTTCAACCATCGTGCCGAAAGAGGCGATCCCGGACCCGCATAATCTGACCCTTCGCACCTTCGTCAACGGCGAGTTACGCCAGCAAGGCACCACCGCCGATCTGATCTTCAGCGTGCCCTTCCTGATCGCCTACTTAAGCGAATTTATGACCCTGAATCCGGGCGACATGATCGCCACCGGCACACCAAAAGGCTTATCTGACGTGGTGCCTGGCGATGAAGTAGTGGTGGAAGTAGAAGGCGTGGGCCGCCTGGTGAACCGAATTGTGAGTGAGGATACAGCGAAATGAAAAAAGTAAATCATTGGATCAACGGTAAAAATGTTGCAGGTAACGACTACTTCCAGACTACCAATCCGGCAACGGGTGAAGTGCTGGCGGATGTGGCCTCCGGCGGTGAAGCGGAGATCAATCAGGCGGTAGCGGCAGCGAAAGAGGCGTTCCCGAAATGGGCCAATCTGCCGATGAAAGAGCGCGCGCGCCTGATGCGCCGTCTGGGCGATCTGATCGACCAGAACGTGCCGGAGATCGCCGCGATGGAAACCGCGGACACGGGCCTGCCGATCCATCAGACCAAAAATGTGTTGATCCCACGCGCTTCTCACAACTTTGAATTTTTCGCGGAAGTCTGCCAGCAGATGAACGGCAAGACTTATCCGGTCGACGACAAGATGCTCAACTACACGCTGGTGCAGCCGGTAGGCGTTTGTGCACTGGTGTCACCGTGGAACGTGCCGTTTATGACCGCCACCTGGAAGGTCGCGCCGTGTCTGGCGCTGGGCAATACCGCGGTACTGAAAATGTCGGAACTCTCCCCGCTGACCGCCGACCGCCTGGGTGAGCTGGCGCTGGAAGCTGGTATTCCGGCGGGCGTGCTGAACGTGGTACAGGGCTACGGCGCAACCGCAGGGGATCCGCTGGTCCGTCATCATGACGTGCGTGCCGTGTCGTTCACCGGCGGTACGGCGACCGGGCGCAACATCATGAAAAACGCCGGGCTGAAAAAATACTCCATGGAACTGGGCGGTAAATCGCCGGTGCTGATTTTTGAAGATGCTGATATTGAACGCGCGCTGGACGCCGCCCTGTTCACCATCTTCTCGATCAACGGCGAACGCTGCACCGCCGGTTCGCGCATCTTTATTCAGCAAAGCATCTACCCGGAATTCGTTAAACGCTTTGCCGAACGCGCCAACCGTCTGCGCGTGGGCGATCCGAACGATCCGAATACCCAGGTTGGCGCGCTTATCAGCCAGCAGCACTGGGAAAAAGTCTCCGGCTATATCCGTCTCGGCATTGAAGAAGGCGCAACCCTGCTGGCGGGCGGCCCGGATAAACCGTCCGACCTGCCTGCGCACCTGAAAGGCGGCAACTTCCTGCGCCCAACCGTGCTGGCAGACGTTGATAACCGTATGCGCGTCGCCCAGGAAGAGATTTTCGGGCCGGTCGCCTGCCTGCTGCCGTTTAAAGACGAAGCTGAAGGCTTACGCCTGGCAAACGACGTGGAGTACGGCCTCGCGTCGTACATCTGGACTCAGGATGTCAGCAAAGTGCTGCGTCTGGCGCGTGGCATTGAAGCTGGCATGGTGTTCGTCAACACCCAGAACGTGCGTGATTTGCGCCAGCCGTTTGGCGGCGTAAAAGCCTCCGGCACCGGGCGTGAAGGCGGTGAGTACAGCTTCGAAGTGTTCGCGGAAATGAAGAACGTCTGCATTTCCATGGGCGACCATCCAATTCCGAAATGGGGAGTCTGATATGGGTAAGTTAGCGTTAGCCGCCAAGATCACGCACGTACCGTCGATGTATCTCTCTGAACTGCCAGGGAAAAACCACGGTTGCCGCCAGGGCGCGATCGACGGGCATAAAGAGATCAGCAAGCGTTGCCGGGAAATGGGCGTCGATACCATTATCGTTTTCGATACCCACTGGCTGGTCAACAGTGCTTATCACATCAACTGTGCAGACCATTTTGAAGGCGTCTACACCAGCAACGAGCTGCCGCATTTTATCCGCGATATGACCTACAACTACGAGGGCAACCCGGAGTTGGGGCAGCTTATTGCCGATGAAGCCTTAAAGCTCGGCGTGCGGGCAAAAGCGCACAACATTCCCAGCCTGAAACTGGAATACGGCACGCTGGTGCCAATGCGCTACATGAATGAAGACAAGCACTTCAAAGTGGTTTCCATTTCAGCTTTCTGCACTGTTCACGATTTTGCCGACAGCCGCAAGCTGGGCGAAGCGATTCTGAAAGCGATCGAACAGTACGACGGCACCGTGGCGGTCCTTGCCAGCGGTTCGTTATCGCACCGCTTTATTGACGATCAGCGAGCGGAAGAAGGGATGAACAGCTACACCCGCGAGTTCGACCGCCAGATGGACGAGCGTGTGGTGAAGCTGTGGCGCGAAGGCCAGTTCAAAGAGTTCTGCAATATGCTGCCGGAGTACGCCGACTACTGCTACGGCGAAGGCAATATGCACGACACGGTGATGCTGCTGGGGATGCTCGGCTGGGATAAATACGACGGCAAGGTGGAGTTTATCACCGAGCTATTCCCAAGCTCTGGCACCGGTCAGGTTAACGCTGTTTTCCCGCTTCCCGCGTAAGGACGTTTTATGCCGCACTTTATCGTGGAATGTACTGAAAATATTCGTGAAGAAGCCCGCTTACCTGAGCTGTTTGCCAGTGTTAACACTGCACTGGCGGCAACGGGGATTTTTCCGCTTGGGGGAATACGTAGCCGGGCGCACTGGATCGATACCTGGCAAATGGCTGATGGCAAGCACGATTACGCCTTTGTGCATATGACGCTAAAAATCGGCAGCGGGCGCAGCCTGGAAAGCCGTCAGGAAGTGGGCGAAATGCTGTTTGATCTGATTAAAACGCACTTCGCCTCACTGATGGAGAGCCGTTACCTGGCGCTTTCATTTGAGATTGCAGAGCTGCACCCGACGCTGAATTTTAAACAAAACAACGTGCACGCGTTGTTTAAATAAATTTGCACCAGCTTCCAGGCCGGATGATAAGGCGCAGCCGCATCCGGCAATGCCACAGGATATCGCTATGTTCGATAAACACACCCACACCCTGATCGCCCAGCGTCTGGATCAGGCAGAAAAACAGCGCGAACAGATCCGCGCGATCTCGCTGGATTACCCGGAGATCACCATCGAAGACGCTTACGCGGTGCAGCGTGAATGGGTTCGACTGAAAATCGCCGAAGGTCGCACGCTGAAAGGCCACAAAATCGGCCTGACCTCGAAAGCGATGCAGGCCAGCTCACAAATCAGCGAGCCGGATTACGGTGCCCTGCTGGATGACATGTTCTTCCACGATGGCAGCGATATCCCGACCGATCGCTTTATCGTGCCGCGCATTGAAGTGGAGCTGGCTTTCGTGCTGGCAAAACCGCTGCGTGGGCCAAACTGCACGCTGTTCGACGTCTACAACGCCACGGACTATGTGATCCCGGCGCTGGAGCTGATCGACGCTCGCTGCCACAACATCGATCCGGAAACCCAGCGCCCGCGCAAAGTGTTCGACACCATTTCCGATAACGCCGCCAACGCCGGGGTGATCCTCGGCGGTCGTCCGATCAAACCAGACGAACTGGATCTGCGTTGGATCTCCGCCCTGATGTATCGCAATGGCGTGATTGAAGAAACCGGCGTCGCCGCTGGTGTGCTGAATCATCCGGCAAACGGCGTGGCCTGGCTGGCGAACAAACTCGCACCGTATGACGTACAACTGGAAGCCGGGCAAATCATTCTCGGCGGTTCGTTCACCCGCCCGGTTCCGGCGCGTAAGGGCGACACCTTCCACGTCGATTACGGCAACATGGGCTCCATTAGCTGCCGCTTTGTTTAAGGAGAGAACGATGGAAAACAGTTTTAAAGCGGCGCTGAAAGCAGGCCGTCCGCAGATTGGATTATGGCTGGGGCTGAGCAGCAGCTACAGCGCGGAGTTACTGGCCGGAGCAGGATTCGACTGGTTGTTGATCGACGGTGAGCACGCGCCGAATAACGTGCAAACCGTGCTCACCCAGCTACAGGCGATTGCGCCCTACCCCAGCCAGCCGGTGGTACGTCCGTCGTGGAACGATCCGGTGCAAATCAAACAACTGCTGGACGTCGGCACACAAACCTTGCTGGTGCCGATGGTACAAAACGCTGACGAAGCCCGTGAAGCGGTACGCGCCACCCGTTATCCCCCCGCCGGTATTCGCGGTGTGGGCAGTGCGCTGGCCCGAGCCTCGCGCTGGAATCGTATTCCTGATTACCTGCAAAAAGCCAACGATCAAATGTGCGTGCTGGTGCAGATCGAAACGCGTGAGGCAATGAAGAACTTACCGCAGATTCTGGACGTGGAAGGGGTCGACGGCGTGTTTATCGGCCCGGCGGATCTGAGCGCCGATATGGGTTATGCCGGTAATCCACAGCACCCGGAAGTACAGGCCGCGATTGAGCAGGCGATCGTGCAGATCCGCGAAGCGGGCAAAGCGCCGGGGATCCTGATCGCCAATGAGCAACTGGCAAAACGCTATCTGGAACTGGGCGCGCTGTTTGTCGCCGTCGGCGTTGACACCACCCTGCTCGCCCGCGCCGCTGAAGCGCTGGCAGCACGGTTTGGCGCACAGGCCACGACCGTTAAGCCCGGCGTGTATTAATGCCGGATGCGCTGCACTTATCCGGCCTACACTCGCACCAAACCGTAGGCCGGATAAGGCGTTTACGCCGCATCCGGCAAAAAGCCGTACCAAATCGCGGACCGGATAAGGCGTTTGTGCGCATCCGCCATAAACCTTGTCGTACCCTACAAAAATCCCATTAGAGGAAGAAAAATGAGCGACACCTCACCTGCCATACCGGAGAGTATCGATCCGGCGAATCAGCATAAAGCGCTGACTGCCGGACAACAGGCGGTTATTAAGAAGCTGTTTCGCCGCCTGATCGTCTTTCTGTTCGTGCTGTTTATCTTCTCGTTCCTTGATCGCATCAACATCGGCTTTGCCGGACTCACGATGGGACGCGACCTCGGTCTGAGCGCCACCATGTTTGGCCTCGCTACCACCCTGTTCTATGCCGCTTATGTCATCTTCGGCATTCCCAGCAACATTATGCTGAGTATTGTCGGTGCGCGGCGCTGGATCGCCACCATCATGGTGCTCTGGGGCATCGCCTCTACTGCCACCATGTTTGCCACTGGCCCCACCAGCTTGTACGTACTGCGTATACTGGTTGGCATTACCGAAGCCGGCTTTCTGCCTGGTATTCTGCTGTATTTAACCTTCTGGTTTCCGGCCTATTTCCGCGCCCGTGCCAACGCCTTGTTTATGGTAGCAATGCCGGTAACGACAGCGTTGGGCTCGATCGTTTCCGGCTACATTTTGTCGCTGGATGGCGTCATGGCATTAAAAGGCTGGCAGTGGCTGTTTTTGCTGGAAGGCTTCCCGTCGGTATTACTCGGCGTCATGGTGTGGTTCTGGCTTGATGACTCACCGGACAAAGCTAAGTGGCTGACGAAAGAAGACAAAAAATGCCTGCAAGAGATGATGGATAACGATCGTCTGACGCTGGTTCAGCCAGAGGGAGCCATCAGCCACCACGCCATGCAACAACGCAGTATGTGGCGGGAGATCTTCACTCCGGTGGTGATGATGTATACCCTGGCGTATTTCTGCCTGACCAACACACTTAGTGCGATCAGCATCTGGACACCGCAGATCCTGCAAAGTTTTAATCAGGGCAGCAGTAATATCACCATCGGCCTGCTGGCCGCCGTACCGCAGATTTGTACCATTCTCGGGATGGTCTACTGGAGCCGTCACTCAGATCGCCGCCAGGAACGAAGGCATCACACCGCCCTTCCTTATTTGTTCGCTGCCGCAGGTTGGTTACTGGCTTCGGCAACTGATCACAACATGATCCAGATGCTGGGGATCATTATGGCTTCGACCGGATCATTCAGCGCAATGGCGATTTTCTGGACAACACCGGATCAGTCCATCAGCCTGCGGGCACGAGCGATCGGTATTGCGGTGATCAACGCCACTGGCAACATTGGTTCAGCGTTAAGTCCGTTTATGATCGGCTGGTTGAAAGATTTGACCGGCAGCTTTAACAGTGGATTGTGGTTTGTTGCCGCGCTGCTGGTGATTGGTGCGGGGATTATCTGGGCGATTCCAATGCAGTCCTCCCGTCCGCGAGCGACCCCGTAAGGAACGACGATGTGTGACCGTCAGATTGCCAATATTGATATCAGCAAAGAGTACGATGAAAGCCTGGGCACGGACGATGTGCATTATCAGTCGTTCGCCCGCATGGCGGCATTTTTTGGCCGCCATATGCTGCCACATCGCCACGAACAGTACTTTCAGATGCATTTCCTCAATAGCGGACAGATTGAGCTACAACTTGACGATCATCGCTACTCGGTGGAAGCGCCCCTGTTTGTCCTGACGCCGCCGTCAGTACCTCATGCGTTTATTACGGAGTCTGACGCCGACGGTCATGTGTTGACGGTACGGGAAGATCTGATCTGGCCCCTGCTGGAAGTTCTTTATCCGGGCACTCGGGAAACCTTCGGCCTGCCGGGGATTTGCCTGTCACTGGCAGATAAACCCGACGAACTGGCGGCGCTGGAACACTATTGGCAACTGATAGAGCGGGAATCGGTGGAACAACTGCCTGGACGGGAACACACCCTGACGTTACTGGCACAGGCAGTGTTCACCCTACTGCTGCGTAACGCAAAACTCGACGACCATGCCGCCAGCGGGATGCGCGGAGAATTAAAACTGTTCCAGCGTTTTAATATGCTGATTGAAAGCCATTTTCATCAGCACTGGACAGTACCGGATTACGCTAACGAACTGCATATCACCGAATCACGACTCACGGACATCTGCCGTCGCTTTGCCAACCGTCCGCCAAAACGGTTGATTTTCGACAGGCAGCTGCGAGAAGCCAAGCGGCTGCTGCTGTTTTCTGATAACGCCGTGAACAATATTGCCTGGCAACTCGGTTTTAAGGATCCGGCTTATTTTGCGCGCTTTTTTAATCGCTTAGTCGGTTGCTCGCCCAGTGCTTATCGCGCCAAAAAAGTACCTGTGACGTGAAAATCCCTTAGCCTTAACGGGAAACCAGGCACCACCTGCTATTCCCCTTTCTCCGCCTGGAGCAAGGGGATTTAGTAACGTCAAAAATCGCTAAAAGCGACCTCGATCACAAAACCGTACCCGACCTGAAAAGTACCAGCCATTGTCCCAAAAGTCTCTTCCCGTAATCGCCCCTGCAAGCTTCAATTGAATAACAAAAACAACACACAAAATTAACAATCGTATTCCGATTAATACTGTAGAGGTCGACATGAAACCAGAAGATTTCCGCGCCAGTACCCAACGTCCGTTCACCGGGGAAGAGTATCTGAAAAGCCTGCAGGATGGTCGCGAGATCTATATCTATGGCGAGCGAGTGAAAGACGTCACTACTCATCCGGCATTTCGTAATGCGGCTGCGTCTGTTGCCCAACTGTACGACGCGCTACACAAACCGGAGATGCAGGACTCTCTGTGCTGGAACACCGACACCGGCAGCGGCGGCTATACCCATAAATTCTTCCGCGTGGCGAAAAGTGCCGACGACCTGCGCCAGCAACGCGATGCCATCGCTGAGTGGTCACGCCTGAGCTATGGCTGGATGGGCCGTACCCCAGACTACAAAGCTGCTTTCGGTTGCGCACTGGGCGCGAATCCGGGCTTTTACGGTCAGTTCGAGCAGAACGCCCGTAACTGGTACACCCGTATTCAGGAAACTGGCCTCTACTTTAACCACGCGATTGTTAACCCACCGATCGATCGTCATTTGCCGACCGATAAAGTAAAAGACGTTTACATCAAGCTGGAAAAAGAGACTGACGCCGGGATTATCGTCAGCGGTGCGAAAGTGGTTGCCACCAACTCGGCGCTGACTCACTACAACATGATTGGCTTCGGCTCGGCACAAGTAATGGGCGAAAACCCGGACTTCGCACTGATGTTCGTTGCGCCAATGGATGCCGATGGCGTCAAATTAATCTCCCGCGCCTCTTATGAGATGGTCGCGGGTGCTACCGGCTCACCGTATGACTACCCGCTCTCCAGCCGCTTCGATGAGAACGATGCGATTCTGGTGATGGATAACGTGCTGATCCCATGGGAAAACGTGCTGATCTACCGCGATTTTGATCGCTGCCGTCGCTGGACGATGGAAGGCGGTTTCGCCCGTATGTATCCGCTGCAAGCCTGTGTGCGCCTGGCAGTGAAACTCGACTTCATTACGGCACTGCTGAAAAAATCACTCGAATGTACCGGCACCCTGGAGTTCCGTGGTGTGCAGGCCGATCTCGGTGAAGTGGTGGCGTGGCGCAACACCTTCTGGGCATTGAGTGACTCGATGTGTTCTGAAGCGACGCCGTGGGTCAACGGGGCTTATTTACCGGATCATGCCGCACTGCAAACCTATCGCGTACTGGCACCAATGGCCTACGCGAAGATCAAAAACATTATCGAACGCAACGTTACCAGTGGCCTGATCTATCTCCCTTCCAGTGCCCGTGACCTGAACAATCCGCAGATCGACCAGTATCTGGCGAAGTATGTGCGCGGTTCGAACGGTATGGATCACGTCCAGCGCATCAAGATCCTCAAACTGATGTGGGATGCCATTGGCAGCGAGTTTGGTGGTCGTCACGAACTGTATGAAATCAACTACTCCGGTAGCCAGGATGAGATTCGCCTGCAGTGTCTGCGCCAGGCACAAAGCTCCGGCAATATGGACAAGATGATGGCGATGGTTGATCGCTGCCTGTCGGAATACGACCAGAACGGCTGGACTGTGCCTCACCTGCACAACAACGACGATATCAACATGCTGGATAAGCTGCTGAAATAACGCAGCAGGAGGTTAAGATGCAATTAGATGAACAACGCCTGCGCTTTCGTGACGCGATGGCCAGCCTGTCGGCAGCGGTAAATATTATCACCACCGAGGGCGACGCCGGACAATGCGGGATTACGGCAACGGCCGTCTGCTCGGTCACGGATACACCACCATCGCTGATGGTGTGCATTAACGCCAACAGTGCGATGAACCCGGTTTTTCAGGGCAACGGCAAGTTGTGCGTCAACGTCCTCAACCATGAGCAGGAACTGATGGCACGCCACTTCGCGGGCATGACGGGCATGGCGATGGAAGAGCGTTTTAGCCTCTCATGCTGGCAAAAAGGTCCGCTGGCGCAGCCGGTGCTAAAAGGTTCGCTGGCCAGTCTTGAAGGTGAGATCCGCGATGTGCAGGCAATTGGCACACATCTGGTGTATCTGGTGGAGATTAAAAACATCATCCTCAGTGCAGAAGGTCACGGACTTATCTACTTTAAACGCCGTTTCCATCCGGTGATGCTGGAAATGGAAGCTGCGATTTAAGCTCCAGCCCCTTCACGCATTCGTCGAAGGGGCATTTTTATTGTGATCTCAATCACATATCCACCCGATGAATAATTCTTGCCCAACCGCTCACCGCCATTCCTGACCGCTTACATCCCTAAAATAACCACTCAGTTATTTACCTTACTTTACGCGCGCGTATCTCTGGCAACATCACTGCAGGATAGCGGTCAATTTACCTCCTCAAACGCAACGCAAACCTAGAACGGCTTCGGCCTATGATTAACAAATTACTCTATGGATTTTGGTTTGCAGGAAGGCAGCAAGTGAGTGAATCCCCGGGAGCTTGCAACAGTAAGTGACAGGGGTGAACGAACGCAGCTGCCGCACCTGTAAGCCAAAAGACGACGAGTAAAATGCCAGGTTTTACTATGGATACGAAAAAACTATTCAAGCACATACCCTGGGTGATTCTCGGAATCATCGGTGCATTCTGCCTCGCGGTAGTTGCATTACGTCGGGGGGAGCACGTCAGCGCCCTGTGGATCGTGGTCGCCTCTGTGTCGGTGTATCTGGTGGCGTATCGCTACTACAGTTTGTATATCGCCCAGAAGGTGATGAAACTCGACCCCACGCGCGCGACGCCTGCGGTTATTAACAACGACGGTCTGAACTACGTTCCGACCAACCGTTACGTGTTGTTTGGTCACCACTTCGCCGCTATCGCCGGTGCTGGTCCGCTGGTTGGTCCGGTTCTCGCCGCGCAGATGGGCTACCTACCTGGCACGCTGTGGCTGCTGGCGGGGGTAGTACTGGCCGGTGCGGTACAGGACTTTATGGTGCTGTTTATCTCCTCTCGCCGTAACGGCGCATCTCTCGGTGAGATGATCAAAGAAGAGATGGGACCAGTACCGGGGACTATCGCGCTGTTTGGCTGTTTCTTAATCATGATCATCATCCTTGCCGTCCTGGCGCTGATTGTGGTTAAAGCCCTGGCCGAAAGCCCGTGGGGTGTTTTCACCGTTTGCTCAACCGTACCGATTGCGCTGTTTATGGGTATCTACATGCGCTTTATCCGTCCGGGGCGTGTGGGTGAAGTCTCTGTCATTGGTATCGTGCTGCTGGTTGCCTCTATCTACTTCGGTGGCGTGATTGCTCACGATCCGTACTGGGGTCCGGCACTGACCTTTAAAGACACCACCATTACCTTCGCGCTGATTGGCTATGCGTTTGTTTCCGCACTGCTGCCGGTGTGGCTGATCCTCGCACCGCGCGACTATCTGGCAACCTTCCTGAAAATCGGCGTTATCGTCGGCCTGGCGCTGGGTATTGTGGTGCTGAACCCGGAACTGAAAATGCCTGCGATGACCCAGTACATTGACGGTACTGGCCCGCTGTGGAAAGGCGCTCTGTTCCCGTTCCTGTTCATCACCATCGCCTGTGGTGCGGTATCTGGCTTCCACGCGCTGATCTCTTCCGGTACGACTCCGAAACTGCTGGCTAACGAAACCGACGCGCGTTTCATTGGCTACGGCGCAATGCTGATGGAGTCCTTCGTGGCGATTATGGCGCTGGTTGCTGCGTCCATCATCGAACCGGGTCTTTACTTCGCGATGAACACCCCGCCTGCTGGCCTTGGCATTACCATGCCTAACCTGCATGAAATGGGTGGCGAGAATGCGCCGATCATCATGGCGCAGCTGAAAGACGTTACCGCACACGCGGCGGCAACCGTCAGCTCCTGGGGCTTCGTGATTTCGCCAGAGCAGATCCTGCAAACCGCGAAAGACATTGGTGAGCCTTCTGTCCTGAACCGTGCAGGTGGTGCGCCAACGCTGGCGGTAGGTATCGCTCACGTGTTCCACAAAGTGCTGCCGATGGCTGACATGGGCTTCTGGTATCACTTCGGTATTCTGTTCGAAGCCCTGTTCATCCTGACCGCGCTGGATGCGGGTACTCGTTCTGGCCGCTTTATGCTGCAAGACCTGCTGGGTAACTTCATCCCGTTCCTGAAAAAAACCGACTCTCTGGTTGCCGGTATCATCGGTACTGCGGGCTGTGTGGGTCTGTGGGGCTACCTGCTGTATCAGGGCGTGGTCGATCCGCTGGGCGGCGTTAAGAGCCTGTGGCCGCTGTTCGGTATTTCCAACCAGATGCTGGCAGCCGTAGCGCTGGTACTGGGCACCGTTGTGCTGATTAAGATGAAGCGCACCCAATACATCTGGGTAACTGTTGTTCCGGCTGTATGGCTGCTTATCTGCACCACCTGGGCGCTGGGTCTGAAACTGTTCAGCACCAACCCGCAGATGGAAGGCTTCTTCTACATGGCAAGCCAGTACAAAGAGAAGATTGCTAACGGTACTGACCTGACGGCGCAGCAGATTGCCAACATGAACCACATCGTTGTGAACAACTACACCAACGCAGGCCTGAGTATTCTGTTCCTGATTGTGGTGTACAGCATCATCTTCTACGGTTTCAAAACCTGGCTGAAGGTGCGTAACAGCGACAAACGTACTGACAAAGAAACTCCGTACGTTCCAATCCCGGAAGGCGGCGTGAAGATCTCTTCGCACCACTAACCGGTTGCCGGATGCGCTGCGCGTATCCGGCCTACAAAGTGTCTATCGTAGGCCGGATAAAGCGTTTACGCCGCATCCGGCAAATCCCTAGCCCGGACCTTCCGGGCTTTACGCATATCTGGAAGGCAAAATGTTTGGTAACTTAGGACAGGCAAAAAAATATCTCGGCCAGGCGGCGAAGATGTTGATTGGCATTCCAGACTACGACAACTACGTCGAGCATATGAAGACCAACCATCCCGACAAGCCGTACATGAGCTATGAAGAATTCTTCCGCGAACGCCAGAACGCGCGCTACGGCGGCGATGGTAAAGGCGGTATGCGCTGTTGTTAATGGAGAGAGCATGAACCCGATTGCAGTTACCCTACTCACCGGTTTTTTAGGCGCGGGCAAAACCACCCTGCTGCGCCATATTCTTAACGAACAACACGGCTACAAGATTGCCGTGATTGAAAACGAATTCGGCGAAGTCTCCGTTGATGATCAATTGATTGGTGATCGCGCAACGCAGATCAAAACGCTGACCAACGGCTGCATCTGCTGTTCGCGCTCCAACGAGCTGGAGGACGCGCTACTCGACCTGCTGGATAATCTCGACAAGGGCAATATTCAGTTCGATCGTCTGGTCATTGAATGCACCGGCATGGCCGATCCTGGCCCGATTATTCAAACCTTTTTCTCCCATGAGATTTTATGCCAGCGCTACCTGCTGGACGGCGTGATTGCGCTGGTGGATGCGGTACATGCCGATGAGCAGATGAACCAGTTCACCATCGCCCAGTCCCAGGTGGGCTACGCCGACCGTATTCTGCTGACTAAAACCGACGTCGCAGGCGAAGCAGAAAAACTGCGTGAACGCCTGGCGCGCATCAACGCCCGTGCACCGGTCTACACCGTCACCCACGGCGACATCGACCTGGGCCTGCTGTTCAACACCAACGGTTTTATGCTGGAAGAAAACGTCGTCAGCACCAAACCGCGTTTCCACTTTATCGCGGATAAACAAAACGATATTTCGTCGATTGTGGTGGAACTGGATTACCCGGTAGATATCAGCGAAGTTTCCCGGGTGATGGAAAACCTGCTGCTGGAATCGGCGGATAAACTGCTGCGTTACAAAGGGATGCTGTGGATTGACGGCGAACCTAACCGCCTGCTGTTCCAGGGCGTCCAGCGCCTCTACAGCGCCGACTGGGACAGGCCATGGGGCGATGAAAAACCGCATAGCACGATGGTGTTTATCGGGATTCAGTTGCCGGAGGATGAGATTCGGGCGGCGTTTGCGGGACTCAAAAAGTAACCAGCCCTCCAACATCACAATACCTGAGACTTTATCACCCTCATATTCCTCCAGAATATGAGGGCTTTCGGGCTTAATTATCTCTGAACGTGCAACACTTCCTGCGACTCCTTATGCGCCTCCACATCCTGCTTCGTTAACCAGAGCGACTTACGGCCAAAATTTTCGTACATTTTCAGCTGATCTTCATAGTGCTTATCAACTGTTCCATCGGGAGCAATAAACCCACTCTGACCGGGTGCGACCACATCCCAGGCAAGCACAGGACGATCGCTTGTCGTTGGTGAGAAAACAATCATATCGTTTTCTGTTCCACGGTTTTGATACTCCGCCTGATGACGCGTTTCTTCCGCTGCGGCCTGCGGTACACCAAAGAAATTATTTGCCCGGAACGTTAAGGCCATTGCAGGTGTTTTCCAGTTACTCACATTATTGCCATAGCGTTTGGAAAGAGTCTCCCAGGTATCTTCCAGCGCAGCCAACACAACCTCCTGCTGTGGTTTCCCAGCAAACAGATCAACCGCCTGTGGGATTGGTGATTTGTCTCCCTGCACCGCCTCATACAAAATTTTTGCTCCAACACTTATATTCAGCGAACCAGTTGGGCCGTCCTGGGTTGTTTCGTAGCCACTGGCGCTGTACCACTTATCAAATGGCATAGGTACGGCAGCCACTACGGTACGCTTCAACATACTGGTCAGCCAAACGTTCAGGATGGCAGAGCCTGGCTGCTGCCAGGTTTTACCATCATCATTAAGCAAATTGATGCCATCCCAACGTGTTAATGTTTCTACCAACTGACGACGCGGATCGCTCTGTGTCAAACCAGATGTCGCTGCTTGCAGAGTAGGTAAAAAAAGCCTCAGGTTAAGATCCTGACGACTGGTTTGGCGAATAACATCCCATGCCTGATCAGCAGTTAAGCGTGGCTTTTGCTCAAGCAGTCGGTCGATCTCCGTAACGCGATCTGCACCACCCCACAAAAAGGCAAACAGATCTGAAGCGGGATAATCTTTTTGGGGAGAATTGTTCCAGTTAGCAATATATCCCGACTGGGGGTTATACACCTTAGGGTTCATTTCAAAAGGCAATAGCCCTTTCCAGTCCCATTTTCCCGTACCAGGAACGGGTAATCGCGGATCATGGCCTGATTGACGATCTGGATAAGCACCAGTATGAACATAACCAATATTGCCGTTTACATCAGCATAGTACCAGTTGATGGTCAGTGCTTGTTTCGCTGCCTGCTGTGTCCACTCCTGCCAATTTTTGGCCTTCATCTGATGAGTCCAGGCCAGCAAAGACGCCACCTCTTTACCATCCCATGCGCGGGATTTAGCGTAAGCCGTTTGTGTCGTCTGGTCAGTTTGGAGAATGTTGCCATGCACCGTACGCCAGACAGTAAAGGTCTCTGCCTGACCATTTTTCACCGTAATGGTTTCCTCACGGCTTAACATTTTCACCCACTTACCATTATGCAAGTAGTAGCCTGGTTTCTCTGCCGACAGCCGTTCAGCAAAAATATCGACATCATCGCCGAAACCTGCCGTTGATCCCCAGGAAATCACACCATTATGACCAAAAACCAGCCCAGGATAGGCAAATGGTGTATTGCCAGTGACATCATAACCAGCACCGTGCAGACCAATACCATAAGTATACGCAGGCGCATACCAGCCAAACTGCGGACCATTTACCATGATTGCTTTCGCATCCTGGGCTTTGCTTTTGCCGATCACCCACATATTGCTGGTCGTTGGATACCCCGCCAGACCATTGGCACCACCCTGTGCAAATTGTGCAGCAATAGTTTCCCGGTTCTTCCCTGCTGTTAACGCCAGCAGTGCGCCATCCGCCCCTTTTGCTGGTCGGTCAAGCATTGGTGCAGGTAAATCGTAGCGTGGCAACAGAGCTGCTGTTTGCGAGTTTTGCTGATTAAATTTAAGTGGGTAGTTACTCTCTTGTACGGCAATAGTGGTTGGCGCTGATGGGTTTACCAGCCATTTCAACTGATTAAATACCGCCATGCCTTGTGATACACCATATTTATCTTTTAAAGCCGTTAGCAGTGCCAGATTATCAATTTCGCTAGTGCTATCAGAGAAGCGGTTTGCCATGGTGCCCACAAATATCATCGCGACATCAAACGGTTCCCAGCGCTTAGGAGTAAAGCCAAATGTATTAAACTGTTTTGGTAAGAGCGTCTCTGGATTGGTATTTACCTTATCAATCCAGGCATTCATTCCATCAGCGTAGCCTTGCAGAATGGACATATCCTCTGGGGAAAGGGCAGCAATTTGCGCCCGGATAGCATCCGGCCAGTAGTTACGACGGATATCTTTATCAAATTTCACAAAATCTTTGCCAAGCACTTCCGCGACAGTCCCTTGAGTACTGCGACGTGCCATTTCCATCTGAAAAAGGCGATCTTGTGCTACTACATAGCCATAGCCATAAAATAGGTGCCATGTATCATTGGCATAAATATGCGGCATGCCGTATTCATCGCGAACAATCTTTATCTCACTTGACGACTGCTCAGCCAGTGCAGGTAAGCTCCAATAATACATCAGGGAAGCAGTAACACAGTTCACGATCATACGATTTCTATTTTTCATTGTATCCTCTGGCAGGTGTATAATTAGCGAATTGATACTAGCAACGAAGCTTCGGTTATCTATTTGCAGAGAATTGTTTCATTATGAACTGTGAGCGCGATAACTAATTTTTGATACAAAAATTTCATTAATGTGATCTAAAACGAATCGCTTTATTCACCGCTGATGATTTTGTTCTATTCCTTTTTGTGACAGATCCCCCGGACGCATAGATGATGACCCCCAGAGAGACAGCTCAGGTCATTATCTGTATGTAAATCAGAAAAATATGTTGTAAACGACTTTTATGGTTGGATTTTGTAGCAATTTTGAATGCAGACAGGCAGCATTTGCCAACACGCCGCCCATAGTTCACTCCACATCCTCCCTGCGTAACCCAATATCCCTCAACCGTTCATCACTCATCTGCTGTAACACTCGTCGGGTCTGCATTTGCCGCCGCCAACGCCTCACCGCATGCCAGAGTTGCACAAGTCTGATAAACGGCGTTTTGGCTTTGTTTTCGTGAAATTCCATCTGCTGCCTCCTCATCTTTCAGAGGCTTCATCATCCGCCTTCTGGCAGTTCACAATACAGATGCAAATATTAGTTTTATTTAACATACAGACAGGTTAAAACAGCATCTGCATCCGGTTTTTTAGCCTCATCTGTACCGGTTTTTCTTTCTGTATGGGCCAAATAAGGAATACAGCATGACGCGTTATCAACATCTGGCGACTCTACTTGCCGAGCGGATTGAGCAAGGGCTGTATCGTCACGGGGAGAAATTGCCGTCGGTGCGCAGCTTAAGTCAGGAGCACGGCGTCAGCATCAGCACCGTGCAACAGGCGTATCAGACGCTGGAAACGATGAGGCTCATCACTCCGCAGCCGCGTTCGGGTTATTTTGTCGCACAACGTAAAGCCCAGCCGCCTGTACCGCCGATGACGCGTCCGGTGCAGCGCCCGGTGGAAATTACCCAGTGGGATCAGGTGCTGGATATGCTGGAGGCGCATAGCGACAATTCCATTGTTCCGTTAAGCAAAAGCACGCCGGATGTCGAAACGCCCAGCCTGAAACCGCTGTGGCGTGAGCTAAGCCGGGTGGTGCAGCATAATCTGCAAACCGTTCTCGGTTATGACTTGTTAGCCGGTCAGCGAGTGTTGCGGGAGCAGATTGCCCGCCTGATGCTCGACAGCGGCTCGGTGGTCACCGCCGATGACATCATCATCACCAGCGGCTGCCATAACTCGATGTCGCTGGCGTTAATGGCGGTGTGTAAACCGGGCGATATTGTCGCGGTCGAATCTCCCTGTTATTACGGTTCGATGCAGATGCTGCGAGGCATGGGCGTGAAAGTGATTGAAATCCCAACCGATCCAGAAACTGGCATCAGCGTTGAAGCACTGGAACTGGCGCTGGAACAGTGGCCGATTAAAGGCATCATTCTGGTGCCAAACTGTAATAATCCGCTGGGATTTATTATGCCGGACGCACGCAAACGGGCCGTTCTCTCTCTCGCTCAGCGTCATGATATTGTGATTTTTGAAGATGATGTCTACGGCGAACTGGCAACGGAGTATCCGCGCCCGCGGACCATCCATTCATGGGATATCGACGGGCGAGTGTTGTTGTGCAGCTCGTTCAGTAAAAGTATTGCTCCAGGCCTGCGCGTGGGTTGGGTCGCACCGGGGCGTTATCACGATAAACTGATGCATATGAAATACGCCATCAGCAGCTTTAATGTGCCGTCCACGCAAATGGCGGCGGCAACGTTTGTGCTGGAAGGTCACTATCATCGCCATATCCGGCGGATGCGGCAGAGCTATCAGCGCAATTTGGCGCTTTATACCTGCTGGATACGGGAATATTTTCCCTGCGAAATCTGTATTACGCGCCCGAAAGGCGGATTTTTACTGTGGATAGAATTGCCTGAACAGGTCGATATGGTCTGCGTTGCGCGGCAGCTGTGCCGCATGAATATCCAGGTGGCAGCAGGCTCGATTTTCTCGGCTTCCGGCAAATACCGTAATTGTCTACGCATCAACTGCGCTTTGCCGCTCAGCGAAACCTATCGCGAAGCACTAAAGCAAATTGGCGAGGCCGTGTATCGGGCAATGGAATAAATTCGAATTAGTGGCGAAGCACCTGATTTCCTCTCACGAATCGCCTGTAACTCGTTGTATCTTTGCAGGGTCATCGCCACGTTCCAGCATGGCTTAGGCAAAGTGTGCTTCGTTCATACCGGATGCGGCGTGAACGCCTTATCCGGCCTACAAACCGCGCAAATTCAATAGATTGCAGAGGAAATGTAGGTCTGATAAGCGTAGCGCATCAGGCAGCTTTGCGTTTGTCATCCGTCTCTGATTAGTATTCGATCCATGGATCGCGCTTGATTTCAGGCAAGGGCTGCTCTAATGCCTGCATTTGCTCTGTCGAAAGTCCGGTAATCTTTTGTATCCATTCAGGATCTGCCCCATTCTGCAACAACAATCTAAGGAGGCGTTGTTCCCCTTCTTCTTTCCCCTTTTCCATCCCCAACAGCCATCCATCATTATAAATTCGCTCTGCAATCGTCATTATTCGCTCCCTGTGTTGTGGCATTCGACGGGTAAGTTCGCTGATAAACTTCTTAAAACGCGCTTCATCGCCAGTCAGTAAAATGTAATTTAACAGCGCAGTTATCTGGCTGTCATTAGCACACTCTGTAACCAGTAATATTACCAGTTGATCGATAAGCCCCATCAGATCGCGCTGGCGAATATGCTTTTGGATCAACTCCAACAGGGCGACTCTGCGGTGCTGCACAATCTCGTCGTCTGGCACGACAGTGACATCCACCAGCGGGAACGCTGCGGTATAAAGCTTCCGTGCGGTGGTCGGGTCAGCAAATTCGTCCAGCCAGCACAGGGACCAGGGATAAGGACTACGGCTACCGTGATAAAACAGCATCGGGATGACCAGCGGTAGCGGCCGGCGTTTATCATGCTCGATATGGCGCTGCATCACCGCCATGGAATATCGCATCAGGCGAAACGCCATATGAATATCCTCGCGGCTCTGATGTTCAATCACTACGTAAATATAACCATCACCTTCACGGGTCTTTACCGACCACAGAATATCGGAGTGTAGCGCCCGCAATTTTTCATCGACGAAGCTGGCGGATTCCAGTTTTAAGCTGTCGAGATCGCACAGTTCACGTAAATCTTTGGGTAAGTGGATCTCCATAAAATCCCGCGCGGTGTCAGGGTGCGTGAGAAAGGATTTAAATAATGCGTCATGCGGCGTGCTGGTTGTGAAGTTTGTCATGGCGATCCGTCACCTGTAGATAAGATGGCCCGACTGTAGCGGCTAACAAAACCATTCTCACCCGGCAATTTCCCGTTCCCCGAGGCGCTTTCCAGGCTATTTTTATTCTTCTGCAAACGATACATTTTTTCGGAAACAGGCTCGCGTTTTACATTTCCTGTACCCGGCAGATATTCCCCTTTCCACCGCGCTCTTTTGATTAACCGCAAATTTTAATTACACTTAAGGTGTATATTTTCTATGCAACCCATCAATTAAAGAGGTGTAATGTGCTGATGACTATTTGTAATCGTTATACATTCTGACCTGGAGTCAGAAGGTATTTCTCTGTCTGTGTGTTCACAGGCAGTGTGGTTGATTACATGAAATTCAGTACATTTGTCCTTCTCGCCTGCCTTTCGTCATTACCGACGGTATTGAATTTCGTTTTCCCCGTTGGGGTTCTCCGGACAAGGAGTTGTTTGTTATGCCACGTTTTTTTGCCCGCCATGCCGCTACGCTGTTTTTCCCGATGGCGTTGATTTTGTATGACTTTGCCGCCTATCTTTCGACGGATCTGATCCAGCCGGGGATCATTAATGTGGTCCGTGATTTTAATGCCGATGTCAGTCTGGCTCCGGCTGCCGTCAGTCTCTATCTCGCGGGGGGTATGGCGTTACAGTGGCTGCTGGGGCCGCTTTCCGACAGGATTGGCCGCAGGCCGGTGCTGATTACCGGGGCGCTAATATTTACCCTTGCCTGCGCTGCGACAATGTTCACAACGTCTATGACACAGTTTCTTATCGCGCGTGCAATTCAGGGCACCAGTATCTGTTTTATTGCTACCGTTGGTTATGTCACGGTGCAGGAGGCGTTCGGACAGACAAAAGGGATTAAGTTGATGGCGATTATCACCTCCATCGTACTGATTGCGCCGATTATTGGCCCGCTTTCCGGCGCAGCTCTGATGCACTTTGTGCACTGGAAAGTCCTTTTTGCCATCATTGCGGTTATGGGGTTTATCTCATTTGTTGGCTTACTGCTGGCGATGCCAGAGACGGTGAAGCGCGGCGCGGTTCCATTTAGCGCCAAAAGCGTCTTGCGCGATTTTCGTAATGTCTTTTGCAACCGGCTGTTCCTCTTTGGCGCAGCAACCATCTCTTTAAGCTATATCCCGATGATGAGTTGGGTGGCTGTCTCGCCGGTGATCCTGATTGACGCAGGCGGCTTAACAACTTCGCAGTTCGCCTGGACACAGGTTCCGGTGTTCGGCGCGGTGATTGTCGCGAATGCCATCGTGGCGCGTTTCGTTAAAGATCCGACCGAACCGCGCTTTATCTGGCGTGCTGTACCCATTCAACTGGTCGGCCTCGCGCTGTTGATTATCGGCAATCTGCTGTCACCGCACGTCTGGCTGTGGTCGGTGCTGGGCACCAGTTTGTATGCTTTCGGGATTGGTTTGATCTTCCCGACCTTATTCCGCTTTACGCTTTTTTCCAATAACTTACCGAAAGGAACCGTCTCCGCATCGCTGAATATGGTGATCCTGATGGTGATGTCTGTCTCGGTCGAAATCGGCCGCTGGCTGTGGTTTAACGGCGGTCGCTTGCCGTTTCATCTGTTAGCCGTCGTGGCGGGCGTTATCGTCGTTTTCACCCTGGCAGGATTGCTCAATCGCGTGCGCCAACATCAGGCTGCCGAGCTGGCGGAGGAGCGGTGATTTTTGCGCGATCCTGCCGTCAGGCTCTATTCTTAACGTTATGAATAAACTCATTGAACTCAGACGCGCCAAAATGTTGGCGCTCTCTTTACTGCTTATCGCCGCTGCTACCTTTGTCGTTACGCTGTTTTTGCCGCCCAATTTTTGGGTGAGCGGCGTGAAGGCGATTGCTGAAGCGGCGATGGTCGGCGCGCTGGCGGACTGGTTTGCGGTGGTGGCGCTGTTTCGCCGCGTGCCGATTCCGATCATTTCTCGTCATACGGCGATTATCCCGCGTAATAAAGACCGGATTGGCGAAAATCTCGGCCAGTTCGTGCAGGAAAAATTTCTCGATACCCAGTCGCTGGTGGCATTGATTCGACGTCACGAACCGGCGTTGTTGATTGGCAACTGGTTTAGTCAGCCGGAGAACGCCCGCCGCGTTGGTCAGCATCTGTTGCAGATCATGAGCGGTTTTTTTGAACTGACCGATGATGCGCGTATTCAGCGCCTGCTTAAGCGCGCGGTCCATCGGGCGATTGATAAGGTAGATCTTTCCGGCACCAGTGCGTTGATGCTGGAGAGTATGACCAAAAACGATCGTCATCAGGTGCTGCTGGATACGCTGATCGCACAGTTGATCGCCCTTCTCCAGCGCGATAAATCGCGCAAGTTAATCGCCCAGCAAATTGTTCGCTGGCTGGAGAGCGAGCATCCACTAAAAGCCAAAATTCTCCCCACCGAATGGCTGGGCGAACATAGCGCGGAGTTGGTTTCTGACGCGGTGAATTCTTTGCTTGATGATATCAGCCGCGATCGTGCGCATCAGATCCGCCATGCGTTTGATCGCGCCACTTTTGCCCTGATCGACAAGTTGAAAAACGATCCTGAAATGGCAGCGCGAGCTGATGCCGTAAAAAGCTATCTGAAAGAAGATGAAGCTTTTAACCGCTATCTCAGTGAATTGTGGGGGGATTTACGGGAATGGCTGAAAGCGGATATCAACAGTGAAGATTCTCGTGTGAAAGAACGTATCGCGCGGGCGGGTCAATGGTTTGGCGAAACGTTAATTGCCGATGATGCCTTGCGGGCGTCGTTAAATGGTCACCTGGAACAAGCCGCGCACCGCGTCGCGCCTGAGTTTTCCGCATTCCTGACGCGCCACATCAGCGATACAGTAAAAAGCTGGGATGCGCGGGATATGTCGCGGCAAATCGAGTTAAATATCGGCAAAGATCTGCAGTTTATCCGTGTCAACGGTACGCTGGTTGGCGGTTGTATTGGGCTAATTTTATATTTGTTGTCGCAGCTCCCGGCCTTGTTCCCCCTCAGCAATTTTTAGAAATCCATGAAAAACTAAGTGGCTAACCGCGAGAGAGATCAAATAAACCACACTAAAAGAATGGTAATAATGTGGCCTCTTTTCATTATCTCCCGTGGTACGGGGAAGGAAAATCATGTCACTTATCACCGATCTACCCGCCATTTTCGATCAGTTCTCTGAAGCTCGCCAGAAAGGCTTTCTCACCGTCATGGATCTCAAGGAGCGCGGCATTCCGCTGGTTGGCACTTACTGCACCTTTATGCCGCAAGAGATCCCGATGGCAGCCGGTGCGGTTGTGGTTTCGCTCTGTTCTACCTCTGATGAAACCATTGAAGAAGCGGAGAAAGATCTGCCGCGCAACCTCTGCCCGCTGATTAAAAGCAGCTACGGCTTCGGCAAAACCGATAAATGCCCCTACTTCTACTTTTCGGATCTGGTGGTCGGTGAAACCACCTGCGACGGCAAAAAGAAAATGTATGAATACATGGCGGAGTTTAAGCCCGTTCATGTGATGCAGTTGCCGAACAGCGTTAAGGACGATGCCTCGCGTGCGTTATGGAAAGCCGAGATGCTGCGCTTGCAAAAAACGGTAGAAGAACGTTTTGGGCACGAGATTAGCGAAGATGCTCTGCGCGATGCCATTGCGCTGAAAAACCGCGAACGTCGCGCACTGGCCAATTTTTATCATCTTGGGCAGTTAAATCCTCCGGCGCTTAGCGGCAGCGACAGTCTGAAAGTGGTCTACGGCGCAACCTTCCGGTTCGATAAAGAGGCGTTGATCAATGAACTGGATGCAATGACCGCCCGCGTTCGTCAGCAGTGGGAAGAAGGCCAGCGACTGGACCCGCGTCCACGCATTTTAATCACCGGCTGCCCGATTGGCGGCGCAGCAGAAAAAGTGGTGCGCGCGATTGAAGAGAATGGCGGCTGGGTTGTCGGTTATGAAAACTGCACCGGGGCGAAAGCGACCGAGCAATGCGTGGCAGAAACGGGCGATGTCTACGACGCGCTGGCGGATAAATATCTGGCGATTGGCTGCTCCTGTGTTTCGCCGAACGATCAGCGCCTGAAAATGCTCAGCCAGATGGTGGAAGAATATCAGGTCGATGGCGTAGTTGATGTGATTTTGCAGGCGTGCCATACCTACGCGGTGGAATCGCTGGCGATTAAACGTCATGTGCGCCAGCAGCACAACATTCCTTATATCGCTATTGAAACAGACTACTCCACCTCGGATGTCGGGCAGCTCAGTACCCGTGTCGCGGCCTTTATTGAGATGCTGTAAGGAGTGGCAGTGACATATTCGATTGGCATTGATTCTGGTTCTACCGCCACCAAAGGGATCTTACTGGCAGACGGCGTGATTACGCGCCGTTTCCTCGTTCCAACACCCTTTCGTCCGGCAACAGCAATTACTGAAGCCTGGGAAACTCTGCGCGAAGGGTTAGAGACAACGCCGTTTCTGACGCTCACCGGCTATGGACGGCAACTGGTGGATTTTGCCGATAAACAAGTGACGGAAATCTCCTGTCATGGGCTGGGCGCACGGTTTCTTGCGCCAGCAACGCGCGCGGTAATCGACATCGGTGGTCAGGACAGCAAAGTGATTCAGCTTGATGATGACGGTAACCTGTGCGATTTCCTGATGAATGACAAATGCGCGGCGGGCACCGGGCGTTTCCTGGAGGTGATCTCGCGCACGCTTGGCACCAGCGTCGAGCAACTCGACAGCATTACCGAAAATGTCACGCCGCACGCCATCACGAGTATGTGCACAGTGTTTGCCGAATCAGAAGTGATCAGCCTGCGCTCAGCGGGCGTCGCGCCAGAAGCGATTCTCGCCGGAGTGATTAACGCGATGGCGCGGAGGAGTGCCAATTTCATTGCTCGTCTCTCCTGTGAAGCGCCGATTCTGTTTACTGGTGGCGTTAGTCATTGCCAGACGTTTGCCCGGATGCTGGAATCTCATCTGGGAATGCCGGTAAATACCCATCCTGATGCGCAATTTGCTGGCGCAATTGGCGCGGCGGTAATTGGTCAACGAGTGAGGACACGCCGATGAAAGAGTTTTTATTTTTATTTCACTCCACAGTCGGCGTCATACAAACCCGCAAAGCGTTGCAGGCAGCGGGCATGACTTTTCGCGTCAGCGATATTCCCCGTGATTTACGCGGCGGCTGCGGGTTATGCATTTGGCTGACCTGTCCCCCCGGCGAGGAAATACAATGGGTGATCCCTGGGCTGACTGAGTCAATTTATTGCCAGCAGGATGGTGTCTGGCGCTGCATTGCACATTACCGGGTTTCTCCGCGTTAAGGATTCATTAAGGTCGCTACGTATACTTCTCGATATCTTATTGATTTGCCTTAAAGGGATTACCGTGACAAAAAGTATTTCGTTAAGTAAACGCATCTCCGTTATTGTGATTCTTTTTGCCATTGTGGCAGTGTGTACTTTCTTCGTGCAATCTTGCGCCCGTAAAAGCAATCATGCAGCATCATTTCAGAATTACCACGCCACCATTGACGGCAAAGAAATTGCAGGCATAACGAATAATATCTCTTCGCTGACCTGGTCGGCACAAAGCAATACTCTTTTTAGCACTATCAACAAACCTGCCGCCATTGTTGAAATGACCACCAATGGTGATTTTATCCGCACAATTCCTCTGGATTTTGTTAAGGATCTCGAGACGATCGAATACATTGGCGATAATCAGTTTGTCATTAGCGATGAGCGCGATTACGCCATTTATGTGATTTCACTGACCCCAAACTCGGAAGTAAAAATCCTCAAAAAAATAAAAATCCCGCTGCAAGACTCCCCAACCAATTGCGGTTTTGAAGGGTTGGCTTATTCTCGCCAGGATCACACTTTCTGGTTTTTTAAAGAGAAAAATCCGATTGAGGTCTACAAAGTTAACGGGCTGTTAAGTAGCAATGAATTACACATCAGCAAAGACGAGGCACTACAACGGCAATTTACTTTAGATGATGTGTCCGGCGCAGAATTTAACCAGCAAAAAAATACGCTTCTGGTGCTATCTCATGAATCTCGCGCACTCCAGGAAGTAACCCTGGTTGGCGAGGTTATCGGTGAAATATCACTAACCAAAGGTAGTCGAGGTTTGTCGCATAACATCAAACAGGCCGAAGGGATTGCGATGGATGCCTCTGGTAATATTTATATCGTTAGCGAACCAAATCGTTTTTATCGCTTTACCCCTAAATCATCGCATTAACAGGCTGGCATATTTCACCTTTTTGTTATTAACTTGTTAACAACAAAAATGACATACAAGGTTAAACATGCCTTCGTCCTCGCATCCCGTAGAACGCTTTTCTTTCAGCACCGCGCTTTTCGGGATGCTGGTTCTGACCTTAGGTATGGGATTAGGTCGCTTCCTTTATACGCCTATGTTGCCCGTCATGATGGCGGAAGGGGCGTTTTCATTTAGCCAGCTCTCGTGGATTGCCAGCGGCAACTATGCGGGGTATCTGGCTGGCAGTCTGCTATTTTCGTTTGGCGCATTTCACCAGCCGTCGCGCCTGCGCCCATTACTGTTGGTTTCTGCCCTGGCGAGCGGGTTGTTGATCCTCGCAATGGCATGGTTGCCGCCATTTATTCTGGTGTTATTGATTCGCTTCCTGGCGGGTGTCGCCAGCGCCGGTATGCTGATTTTTGGTTCGACGCTGATTATGCAGCACACGCGCCATCCTTTTGTGCTGGCAGCTTTGTTTTCTGGCGTTGGCATTGGCATTGCACTGGGCAACGAATATGTTCTGGCAGGCCTGCATTTTGCCTTCTCCTCGCAAACGTTATGGCAAGGCGCCGGGGCGCTTTCTGGCATGATGCTGATTGCACTTACGCTTTTAATGCCCTCGAAAAAACACGCCATCGCACCAATGCCATTGGCAAAAACGGAGCAACAGATAATGAGCTGGTGGTTACTGGCTATTCTGTACGGCCTTGCGGGATTTGGTTATATCATCGTCGCGACTTACCTGCCGCTCATGGCGAAAGATGCAGGCTCACCATTGTTAACCGCCCATCTCTGGACGTTAGTCGGCTTATCAATTGTGCCAGGCTGCTTTGGCTGGCTATGGGCAGCAAAACGTTGGGGGGCTTTGCCTTGCCTGACGGCGAATTTGCTGGTGCAGGCTATCAGTGTGCTGCTTACTCTCGCCAGCGACTCTCCTCTCTTGCTTATCATTAGTAGTATCGGTTTTGGCGGTACCTTTATGGGCACGACATCTCTGGTGATGACTATCGCCCGCCAACTGAGCGTTCCGGGAAATCTCAATCTTTTAGGCTTTGTGACGCTCATTTACGGCATTGGACAAATCCTCGGCCCGGCGCTGACCAGTATGCTCGGCAATGGAACATCGGCGCTTGCCGGCGCCACTCTCTGCGGCGCGGCGGCGTTGTTTATTGCTGCGCTTATCAGCACAGTACAATTATTTAAGCTGCAAGTGGTCACTTCATGAGGAGTGTTTCCCTTACCACTCAAGAAATTCGACCGCAACCGTTGATGTCAGCCAGACTCCGTTTTCCGCTTGCCAGAAAGGGATGCCTCGTTTCGCCATTTCCTGTGCTTTGACGGTTAAGATAACCGGCGATCCGTGTCTTGCTCCCACTTTGCGTGCCGTTGCTTCATCAGCAGAGAGATGCACGTAATGACGCTCCCCTGCAATCAGCCCCTGTTTTTTTATCTCGTCAAGGAAACGGCTTGCCGTACCGTGGTAAAGAAACTGTGGCGGTGTTTTTTCGGCAAAGGAAATAGCGACCTGCGAAGTCGAATGCCCCTGAACCGCGCGGATGCACCTACCATCACTGGAATAACTAAAACGCTTTTTATCACTGGTGGCGACCACGGTATCCAGCAATGTACGGGTTAATCGCTTGCCCGCTTTTTGGGCACAAAGTATGAGCTTATCGATATCCGCCCATCCTTCACGGTCAAGTACGATACCAATCGCCTCCGGTTTGTGTCGGAGGACAAAACTTAAAAACTTGCTCGTATCCGCCAGCTCTTTTTCGTTGTACTTTGCCATCTCGTTTTCGTCCCTGGATTTTCTGTTTTTATTTACTGATGTCATTGTCACTGGGTTTATGAATTTTCTGCAACTCAATCCTGCGCAGAGCCTTTTCCACACAGCGTAATTTTTCCGCTATGCAAAAAACGCATAGCCAGAAACATACTTGCATTTTCCCCATACCCACATGGCTGATAAGGTTTTTCCGCTCCAGGAATTTTCCTGGCTCAAGCAACACACAAACACAAAAAAACAATGGGGATTGTTATGACACAACAAGGGGATGCTGTAGCCGGGGAGCTGGCGACAGAAAAAGTGGGCATTAAAGGGTATCTGGCTTTTTTTCTCACCATAATCTTTTTTTCCGGTGTTTTTTCCGGAACAGACAGCTGGTGGCGCGTTTTTGATTTTTCCGTTCTGAACGGATCGTTTGGGCAACTGCCTGGTGCGAACGGAGCCACCACCTCATTTCGCGGGGCGGGTGGCGCGGGGGCTAAAGATGGCTTTCTCTTTGCGCTGGAGCTGGCACCGTCAGTCATTCTCTCTCTGGGGATTATTTCAATTACCGATGGTCTTGGCGGATTACGCGCCGCGCAGCAGTTAATGACGCCAGTGCTAAAACCGTTGTTGGGCATTCCAGGGATCTGCTCGCTGGCGCTGATCGCTAACCTGCAAAACACGGATGCCGCCGCCGGTATGACCAAAGAGCTGGCGCAGGAAGGTGAAATTACCGAACGCGATAAAGTGATTTTCGCCGCATATCAAACCAGCGGTAGCGCCATCATCACCAACTACTTCTCTTCCGGCGTCGCGGTGTTTGCCTTTCTGGGCACGTCCGTAATCGTACCTTTAGCCGTCATCCTGGTGTTTAAATTTGTCGGAGCCAACATTTTGCGCGTCTGGCTTAACTTCGAAGAACGTCGCAACCCAACGCAAGGAGCGCAAGCATGACAACTCAGGTCCGCAAAAATGTCATGGATATGTTTATCGATGGCGCGCGCCGTGGCTTTACTATCGCCACGACCAACCTGCTGCCAAACGTGGTGATGGCGTTTGTCATCATTCAGGCGCTGAAAATTACCGGCCTGCTCGACTGGGTGGGGCATATCTGTGAACCCGTAATGGCGCTGTGGGGATTGCCCGGTGAAGCGGCAACCGTCCTTTTAGCCGCATTAATGAGTATGGGCGGCGCAGTCGGTGTTGCCGCCAGTCTGGCGACCGCCGGCGCATTAACCGGTCACGATGTCACCGTTTTACTGCCCGCGATGTATTTAATGGGCAACCCGGTGCAAAATGTCGGTCGCTGCCTGGGGACAGCCGAAGTGAATGCCAAATATTACCCGCATATCATTACGGTCTGCGTGATTAACGCATTGCTGTCGATCTGGGTTATGCAGCTTATTGTTTAACAAGGAGTTACCATGATTGATTATACCGCAGCCGGTTTTACCCTGCTGCAGGGAGCGCATTTGTATGCGCCGGAAGATCGGGGAATTTGCGATGTCCTCGTCGCTAACGGCAAAATTATAGCCGTTGCCAGCAATATCCCTTCTGACATTGTACCGGACTGCACGGTTGTCGATCTCAGCGGGCAGATCCTCTGTCCTGGTTTTATTGATCAACACGTCCATTTGATTGGTGGTGGCGGCGAAGCAGGTCCCACGACGCGCACGCCAGAAGTGGCGCTAAGTCGCCTGACGGAAGCGGGCGTCACGTCAGTGGTTGGTCTGCTGGGCACCGACTCTATCTCTCGCCACCCGGAATCCCTGCTCGCCAAGACCCGTGCGCTCAATGAAGAAGGCATCAGCGCCTGGATGCTGACCGGCGCTTATCATGTCCCTTCCCGCACCATTACAGGTTCCGTGGAAAAAGACGTGGCGATTATCGATCGTGTGATTGGCGTGAAATGCGCCATCTCTGATCACCGTTCTGCCGCACCGGACGTTTATCACCTGGCTAATATGGCGGCGGAATCCCGCGTTGGCGGTTTGCTCGGCGGTAAACCTGGCGTCACCGTGTTCCACATGGGCGACAGCAAAAAGGCGTTACAGCCTGTCTATGACCTGCTGGAAAACTGCGATGTGCCGATCAGCAAGTTGCTGCCGACCCACGTTAACCGCAACGTTCCGTTGTTTGAGCAGGCGCTGGAGTTCGCGCGCAAAGGCGGCACCATCGATATCACCAGCAGCATTGACGAACCGGTCGCCCCTGCCGAAGGTATTGCCCGCGCCGTTCAGGCGGGTATTCCGCTGGCACGCGTCACCCTCAGCTCCGACGGCAACGGTAGCCAGCCGTTCTTCGATGACGAAGGGAATTTAACCCATATCGGTGTTGCCGGTTTTGAAACGTTGCTGGAAACCGTGCAGGTGCTGGTCAAAGACTATGATTTCAGTATCAGCGATGCCCTGCGCCCGCTCACCAGTAGCGTAGCCGGTTTCCTTAACCTGACCGGGAAAGGCGAAATTCTGCCAGGCAATGATGCTGACTTGCTGGTCATGACGCCAGAACTGCGCATTGAGCAGGTATACGCTCGCGGCAAACTGATGGTCAAAGACGGCAAAGCCTGCGTGAAAGGAACGTTTGAAACGGCTTAAACGGTTGTCAGCCGCCCGAATGGACGTAGAATGCCCGCAAGGGCGGCTGACAGAGTAAAACGTAATGGATGACTGTGGTGCGATTTTGCATAATATTGAAACCAAATGGCTTTATGATTTTCTGACCCTGGAAAAATGCCGCAATTTTTCCCAGGCGGCAGTCAGTCGCAACGTCTCGCAACCGGCATTCAGCCGCCGCATCCGTGCGCTGGAACAGGCGATTGGTGTTGAATTGTTTAACCGCCAGGTAACGCCGCTGCAACTCTCAGAACAAGGGAAAATCTTCCATTCGCAGATCCGCCATCTGTTGCAACAGTTAGAGAGCAATCTGGCAGAGCTGCGTGGCGGCAGCGATTACGCGCAACGAAAAATCAAGATAGCCGCTGCACACTCTCTTTCCCTCGGACTGTTACCGTCCATTATCAGCCAGATGCCGCCGCTCTTTACCTGGGCAATTGAAGCTATTGATGTCGATGAAGCGGTCGATAAACTGCGTGAAGGGCAAAGTGACTGTATTTTTTCCTTTCACGACGAAGATTTGCTGGAAGCGCCGTTTGACCACATTCGCTTATTTGAATCTCAATTGTTCCCTGTCTGCGCCAGTGACGAACACGGAGAAGCACTTTTTAACCTCGCGCAGCCACACTTTCCGTTACTGAATTACAGCCGCAACTCCTACATGGGGCGATTGATTAATCGCACCCTGACGCGCCACAGTGAGTTAAGTTTCAGCACCTTTTTTGTCTCTTCGATGAGCGAGCTTTTAAAGCAGGTTGCCCTCGACGGCTGTGGGATTGCCTGGCTGCCGGAGTACGCCATCCAACAAGAAATTCGCAGCGGGAAGCTCGTTGTACTGAATCGGGACGAACTGGTGATCCCGATTCAGGCCTATGCATACCGAATGAATACCCGCATGAATCCAGTTGCCGAACGCTTCTGGCGTGAACTGCGCGAGCTGGAGATTGTACTTAGCTGACATTCTCCAGCGTCGCACTACGCCAACCGCCATTATCCCAGACCAGATCAAACGTTAGCGGTTCATCGTCGTGGTACAGCATTATCTCAAGGCTGATCGCCAGCGTGTGACTGTACGCTTCTTTCAGATTGACCTGCAACGCCGCAATCCGTGGCTCATGAAATAACAGTGCAGAACGCAGCTGACGGCAATACCAGCTCTGGAGATGTTTGTCGCTCTGGTTATGCACTTGCCACTCTGGCATGCCTGAAACAAGTAATGACGGTAATGCCGAATGAGGAGAATTAAAAAGAGTGAGGAGATCGCTGCATACCGATTTACGCAGCAATGACGTTTTATTGCCTGAAATTTCAGGTAAAACAGCCTGAAGTGATTGGCGCATCATTTTGCGCACTCCTGACGTTTAGCAACATATGCGGCTTGCCCTGAACACCGGGCACCACTGTATTGATGCTCATTTTCCATAGCCATTCCCTTTTGTTCATTACATCCATGTCAGTCTGAGACAGGCCTGAATCCTGTCAGCAAAGTATAAAACCTTACTTGCCTATGAATATCTACTGACTTTTCAGGAAAAAAGTCATGATTTGATAAAAATCATCAAACTCAAAAAAAAACCGCTAGTATATTCTGAATATTCCGAATAGTTACGTAGATGAAAATACTTGTCACCGCTGCTACTTAATTCCGGTGGGAAATTATTTATTTCCGCATAATCAGCCATGTATTATTTGAAACAATTAGTTTGTAAATAATATAAATTGATAACATATCAAATACATCAAAAATACCATTCACAGGCATTATTAATATAGACATCAATATAGCAACATCAAATTCCAATTAGTAATAAGATATGCTTTTTAATTGCATGAAAATAATTTCAAATGAGCGTTTTTTGATACTTTAGAGTGTTTCCTACCCTTTAATATCACCGTGTAGAGTTGATATCACTACAACAGAAACATGCATGTCATTTGTTTACTTCTCTTTTTACTACAGAAAAATTTATCTATTTTTCTAAACATCAGTGAAATACTCCTAAAAGGTAACTATTATGTCTATGCCATTAAGCAATGCCCTTCAGAGTCAAATTATTACAGATAATCACTTCCTTCATCACCCAAAAGTCGACAATGAGTTAACACGTAAATATGAACGAGCTCGCCTGGATACGGAAAATATCTATCTTCTGCCTCTTGCTCGTGGCAATAACCATAATTACGATGGAAAAAGCGTTGTCGAAATTAGAAAACTTGATATTAGTAAAGAGTCCTGGCCATTTAATTATGTGACAGAAGCATGCAGAGAATCCGATGGTATTACAACAACAGGACGTATGCTCTATCGAAACTTGAAAATCACCTCAGCTTTAGACGAAATATATGGTGGTATATGTAAAAAGGCGCATGCTGCTACAGAATTAGCAGAAGGTTTACGGCTAAATTTATTTATGAAGAGCCCTTTCGATCCTGTTGAGGACTATACAGTTCATGAAATAACATTAGGCCCTGGTTGCAATGTTCCAGGTTACGCCGGAACCACGATAGGATATATTTCAACCCTTCCAGTTTCTCAGGCAAAAAGATGGACCAATGAGCAGCCAAGAATTGATATCTATATTGATCAGATAATAACTGTCTCAGGGGTAGCAAATTCTTCCGGATTCGCCCTTGCCGCATTACTTAATGCTAATATTGGAATGGGAAATGACCCAATAATTGGTATAGAAGCCTATCCCGGTACCGCGGAGATCCATGCAAAAATGGGATATAACGTTATCCCCGGTGATGAAGATGCGCCACTCAAACGCATGACTCTGCAACCGTCATCTCTTCCAGAACTGTTTGAATTAAAAAATGGTGAATGGAATTATATTGGTAAATAGCCACTGAGAAGAATGAGTACTAATATTCAGGTTATACAGATATTTAAACAATACCCTGCAATTTACAAAGTAATACTCATTGCGACTTCTTAATTTAAGAAAGCGCAAGGAACGTTTACCCTTGCGCTTATTATAATAAGTCAGGCGTCGACTTTATCCAGCGGCCATGAATCAAACAGATAGCCGTCAAAATAAATATCGTCAACGTTCGAGAATTCCAGCAGACGTTGCTTAACGTTTTCCAGATGCTGCCACATTGCCAGCTTCGCCGCTCGGGCATCTTTTTTGATTAACGCGGCGAGGATCTGTTTGTGATCGCCCAACCACTCTTTGCGATACAGGCTGTCATCCAGATGGCTGTGCAACTGGATCCACATTGGGTTGTTTTCCCGCCACTGCCAGGACTGACGGAACAGCTCCACCAGCATGCTGTTATGCGTTGCTTCGGCAATAGCGAGATGGAACTGCATGTCACCGCTTTCGCTGCTGCCTGGCGCACTGGAAGCCAGTTCACGCTCTTCCAGTTGCAATGCCTGACGCATTTTGACGATATCTTCGCGGGTAGCCTGCAAAGCGGCAAACTCGGCGATGTTGCTCTCCAATAACTGCCGCGCCTGTAACAGCTCAAAAGGACCGGCATCGTTGCAGACGTTGGCATCCGGACTGTCTGTGTTCTGGCTGCCTGAGTTATCAAGAACATAGATACCGGCACCCCGGCGTACTTCCACCAGCCCTTTGATCTCCAGCATGATCAGCGCTTCACGTACCACCGTCCGCGTGACATCAAGCATTTCTGCAATTTCACGCTCCGGCGGCAGCCGTTCGCCAGGGTTGTACGGCGTCTTTATGATCAGATCGCGGATCATCGCCCCGACTTCCTGGTAAGGTCTTTGCGCAGAGGTGGCAGATTTCATGGTGTTGTGTCCGTTAGGTGCGGTTAATCAAATTTTTGCCGGATGCGGCGTGAACGCCTTATCCGGCCTACAACGGGCAATTTTACGGCCCCCGTTAATCTCAAACTATACCATTAGCACTGGAAGTTGGCACGTACAGGTGGGCAAAAAAACGAAAACTGGTCAACCAAATATCAGTTTGATTGACCAGTAAGTCTGTAGGGTAATCAGTTAGTTACAGCGCAGCCACACACTCGCGCGCACCGCGTTCGCACAGCTGCTGATATGCCGCCGTCACTGCGCCAACAAAGTCGGCATTCTGCGGCAGATCATCGGCAAAAATACCGCTCAGGCCCAGCAGCGCTTTCACGCGGTCTGCGCCCTGATACTGCGCGTTGATCTTCTGGAACTCCGCCAGCATCGGGTCGACCACGTCAATGGCATTACCCTGCTCATCCACGCCCTGGGTGTAACGCATCCAGCCAGCCACGCCCAGCGCCAGGTGACGCCAGCTGCCGCCGTTTTGCAGGTGCAGACGCACCGGGTCCAGCAGACGCTGCGGTAACTTCTGGCTGCCGTCCATCGCAATCTGCCAGGTACGGTGACGCAGAGACGGGTTGCTGAAACGCTCGATCAGCAGCGTCGCATAGGCGTTCAGGTCCGTACCTTCCGGCATCGACAGCGTTGGCGCTTGTTCCTGCATCATCAGGGCAAAGGCCGCTTTGCGATAAGCCGGGTTAGTCATGGTGTCGGCAATGGTTTCATAGCCGCCGAGGTAACCGAGGTACGCCAGAAAAGAGTGGCTGCCGTTCAGCATACGCAGCTTCATCATTTCGAACGGCACAACGTCTGCAACGAACTGTGCGCCCACTTTATCCCAGTCCGGGCGACCATTAACGAAGTTATCTTCAATCACCCACTGACGGAACGGTTCGCAGGCAATGGCGCACGGGTCGTAAACACCCAGCTGGTCAGCAATTTCCTGTAAGGTTTCTGGCGTCGCCGCCGGAACGATGCGGTCAACCATGGTGCACGGGAAGGTGACATTTTCTTCAATCCATGCCGCCAGCTGCGGGTCACGCGCCTGAGCCAGCCCCAGTACCGCGACCTTCGCCACATGACCGTTTTCACGCACGTTATCGCAGGACATCACCGTAAACGCTTTCAACCCTTTTTCACGACGCAGACGCAAGGCTTCGACGATGTAACCAATCGCGGACTTCGGCGCAGTCGGGTTTTCCAGATCGTGCTTGATCAGCGGGTTATTGAGATCCAGTTGACCGCTTGCCGCATCAGCGCAGTAGCCTTTTTCCGTGACCGTTAGAGAGACAATCGCCGTTTGCGGACGCGCCATCGCGTTGAGAATACCTTCGCAGCCGTCGATTTCCGGATGCAGGGCTTCTTTCATCGAACCGATAATTTTCAGCTCGGTGCTTTCTGCGCCTTTTTCCGCTACGGTGTACAGCAGTTGCTGTTTTTTCAGGTTTTCGATCAGCACGCGGTCGTTGCCTGGCATCAGGTTAACTTCGCAGATGCCCCAGTCGCTGTCGGTGCTTTCCAGCAGATGATGGGTATACAGCGCTTGGTGCGCGCGGTGAAACGCCCCGCAACCGAGATGCACAATGCGTGATTCCAGACGAGAATGATCCCATGATGGGCGGGCAACCGGCAGATTGCTGTCAACAATAGTAGTCATCGTAAACTCCAGAATCCGTCTTCAAAGAGTGACGGCAAGGAAGAAGGAACCGGCACGGCGCGCAGCCATGCCGGTGGATATTAACGGCTAAAGAAAGCGCGCTGGATCGCCAGTTCGACACCGCGAACTTCGGCCAGGCCTTTCAGACGACCAATTGCGGAGTAACCTGGGTTGGTTTTCTTCTTCAGGTCGTCCAGCATCTGATGACCGTGGTCCGGACGCATCGGGATCAGGTCTTCTTTGCCTTCCGCTTTACGACGGTGTTCTTCTTCAACAATCGCTTTCACCACTTCGTACATATCAACGTCACCGTGCAGGTGCGCCGCTTCGTGGAAGGTTTTCGGGTTATCTTCACGCATGGTGGAGCGCAGATGGGTGAAGTAAATACGCGGACCGAACTGCTTGATCATATCAACCAGATCGTTGTCAGCACGCACGCCGTAGGAACCGGTGCACATGGTAAAACCGTTTGCCATGCTGTTTACGGTATCAACCATCCACTGCATATCTTCAATGGTGGAAACAATGCGCGGCAGGCCGAGGATCGGGCGCGGCGGATCGTCCGGGTGAACAGCCATACGCACGCCGACTTCTTCAGCAACTGGAATAATCGCTTTCAGGAAGACGGCAAAGTTTTCGCGCAGCTTCGCTTTGTCGATATCTTTGTACAGCTCCAGGTGTTTACGGAACTGGTCGAGGGTGTAGCCTTCTTCCGCGCCCGGAAGACCAGCAATGATGTTACGGGTCAGACGCGCTTTGTCTTCGTCGCTCATAGTGGCGAAGCGAACAGCAGCCTGAGCAATTTCTTCTTCGGTGTAATCCGCTTCCGCGCCTGGACGTTTCAGGATATGCATTTCGAATGCAGCGAATTCGATCTGGTCGAAGCGCAGCGCTTTGGAGCCGTCTGGCAGCACGTATTCGAGGTCAGTACGGGTCCAGTCGAGCACCGGCATGAAGTTGTAGCACACGGTGCGAATGCCGCACTGCGCCAGGTTGCGCAGAGTCTGCTGATAGTTAGCGATCCACTGCTCATAGTTGCCAGTGTGGGTTTTGATATCTTCGTGAATTGGTACGCTTTCTACGACAGACCACACCAGGCCTGCGTCTTCAACGATCGCCTTGCGTTTGAGGATCTCTTCTACGGACCATACTTCGCCGTTCGGGATATGGTGCAGCGCGGTAACCACGCCAGTTGCGCCCGCCTGACGGACATCAGCTAAAGAAACCGGATCGTTTGGGCCGTACCAGCGCCAGGTCTGTTCCATGATTTTTCCTCTTTCACATAGTGGGTTCCACAGCAAAGAGACGCGGAACCCTGGAGTTGTTTAGGTATCCGGATGAACAACCAGACCGCAGCCGTGGCGTTGTATCGGATGAGATGGCGTATAAGTTCTACCTTTTGGTAAGACATGTCAACCCGAATTCTGAAATTGGTTAACCACATCACAAGAATTTCACTCTCATGGTTGTTGCTGCAAATTGCAGCAAAGGGTAATCGATGGTTATTGATCAGAGGATGTGACATTCATCGCAACAATGGTTGACCAATTTACATAACATGTCGCCCAAAATAACAACGGTTCAACCAGGTAAGGTAAAACGTTATGCATGTGCTTAACATTCTCTGGGTGGTATTCGGCATTGGCCTGATGCTGGTACTGAATTTGAAGTTCAAAATCAATTCAATGGTGGCTTTGTTGGTGGCGGCGCTGTCCGTCGGGATGCTGGCGGGCATGGATTTGATGTCGCTGCTGCACACTATGAAAGCGGGCTTCGGCAACACGCTGGGGGAACTGGCTATCATCGTGGTGTTCGGTGCGGTCATCGGTAAATTGATGGTCGACTCCGGCGCGGCTCACCAGATAGCGCATACGCTGCTGGCGCGTCTCGGTCTGCGCTATGTACAGCTGTCGGTGATTATCATCGGCCTGATTTTTGGTCTGGCGATGTTCTATGAAGTGGCCTTTATCATGTTAGCGCCGCTGGTTATTGTTATTGCCGCCGAAGCTAAAATTCCGTTCCTGAAACTGGCGATCCCGGCAGTAGCAGCTGCCACTACCGCACATTCACTGTTCCCACCGCAGCCGGGTCCGGTGGCGCTGGTGAATGCTTATGGCGCGGATATGGGGATGGTTTATATCTATGGCGTACTGGTGACGATCCCAAGTGTAATCTGCGCAGGTCTGATCCTGCCGAAGTTCCTCGGCAATCTTGAGCGCCCAACGCCATCATTCCTGAAAGCAGATCAACCGGTAGATATGAATAATCTGCCCTCTTTCGGCGTTTCGATTCTGGTGCCGCTGATCCCGGCGATCATTATGATCTCTACCACCATCGCCAATATCTGGCTGGTAAAAGATACCCCTGCCTGGGAAGTGGTTAACTTTATCGGTTCCTCGCCGATTGCAATGTTTATTGCGATGGTGGTTGCATTCGTACTCTTTGGCACCGCACGTGGTCATGACATGCAGTGGGTGATGAACGCTTTTGAAAGCGCGGTGAAGAGCATTGCAATGGTGATTCTGATCATCGGTGCGGGTGGCGTGCTGAAGCAGACCATCATCGACACCGGCATTGGCGACACCATCGGCATGTTGATGTCCCACGGCAATATCTCGCCCTACATCATGGCATGGCTGATCACTGTGCTAATTCGTCTGGCGACGGGTCAGGGTGTCGTTTCGGCGATGACCGCCGCCGGGATTATCAGTGCTGCAATCCTTGATCCAGCAACTGGTCAGCTGGTTGGCGTGAATCCGGCGCTGCTGGTACTGGCGACGGCTGCGGGTTCCAACACCCTCACCCACATTAACGATGCATCTTTCTGGTTGTTCAAAGGTTACTTTGACCTGTCAGTAAAAGACACGTTGAAAACCTGGGGTCTACTGGAGCTGGTCAACTCCGTGGTTGGGCTTATTATTGTGCTGATTATTAGCATGGTAGCGTAAAAGGACACCAGAGCCTGCCAATGGCAGGCTCAGACTGATGACAAAGTCTAAAAATGTGCCCAGACAGTCCCCTCGCCCCTCCGGGGTGAGGGTTAGGGTGAGGGGAAAAGACCCGCAAAGTGCGCTTTGTTTATGCCAGATGCGACGCTGACGCGTCTTATCTGGCCTACAAAGGGCTAACGTGCAGGTTTTTAGCTTCAGGTAATATTTGCGTACCTGCATTAGCAATGCCCTGTGATTTCTTTATTGATAAACAAAAGTCACGCCAATAATCGATTGCACATTCCCTGCAGTCACCTGCCCTCCGGTACGAGCGTAATTTGCCGTTAATCCCAGACTTACCGCCGAAGTCCCTACTGCTCCTAACGATACCGTGTTATTCGCTGGAATAATCGTACCGTTGCGCGTCAACTGTACGCCGACGCCCTGCGCTGGTGAAAACGAGGCGGTATTGGTGAAAATCGAGTTGCCCGCATCTGCGGTTGTGCCGGAGAGGTAATATCCCAGGTTTTGGCTTTTCGCACAATAAACGGTAAGAGGAATTGGCACTGAACCAGGGTAGTCCGGCAGAGTAACGGTGACATCACGAGCAGAAACATCACAGCCGCCAGTAGGCACCACCACATCATTATTGGCGTAAATATTCCACACAAACTGGAAATCATCGCTGTTATAGTTGTTGGTCTGTCGCAAAATAAGCACGGCAATTAATGAGCCAGCTTTAATCGCCACCCCGCCCGCACTGCTCACAGGCGTCAAATAAAGCGCCACCGGCCACGGCTTATCCGTTCTCGAATTATAAACAACGCGCGGCGTTTCGCTGGTGGTCGGAAATGGATAGCTACTGCCACTATATTTTACGGTCCCGGAAAAATTAGATAACACGCCGCCATAAGCCGAGCCTCGTTGCAGTGTGACATAGTCTGTAATGGTTTCCGGATAATCGTTATGGCAAAAGATTTGCGTCGAAAGATCTACGACCAGGTTTTGCCCCACATTCACGGCAGGCGCAAGGTTTACATAAACATTAGCGCTGCCACCGCCAATAGGGATAGCGGTACCATTGGCGGTTTTACAGGCGAATGACCAGGCATTTACCGACCAGCCCATCAGCAGTACAGCAAACAGGGTAATAACTCGTTTCATTACAATCATCTCTTCGGGTTCAGCTGTAGGTATAGGTGATGCTAATCACTGCCTGAATGGTTCCCTGAGTGGCTCCGCCATTTACTGTCAATGCTCTGACCTGTAACGGGAAGTGCGCTGATTGTGAGGAATCATCCACCTGAACTGTTTTGGTTGCGCCATTATTCAATGTGTTGCCACTGTCATCCTGTAGCTCTAACTGGATGTTTTGCGCGGTCCCCTGGTTTTTATAATATCCGGTACTGTCGGCTGCCCCGCTGAAGCTGGCAGTGACCCTCGACGTTCCCACCGGACAATTAGTCAACTCAAGCGCAACATCATGCCAGGCCGATGCCGCCCCGGCAGACATAAGACTGAAAGAATAAAGATCGCCGAGATCAACCGTGGCATTGGTGGTGGAAACTGTGCACGGTTTGGCGACGACCTTACCGTTCACCGTGATGGTGACATCGGCTGCCTGTATCGTCGCACTTGCGAGCGCCAATATTGCCGCCAATAAATACCCACGTTTGCGCCATTTCATGAGCATCTCCAGTTACTGATATTCAAGAGTGAAGGTAGCCGTGGCATTGATATGCCCCGCAGTGACTGGCACCTGTGTCGCCATTAGCCGGGCGTAAAAATTCAGCGTATTTGGTTTACCCGGCGTCAGGGTCGTCCACGAAATCGCGGACGATGGAGCATTAAGGGGTATTTGATTTTGCTGCTCATTCAGAAGCTGTATTCCCAGTCCCGCAGCCGCTGACACCGTATTTTCAAGTGCAAGCAGGTTGGCATTGTGGCTATCTGCAACGCCAGTAAACCCAACCTTTACGGCAGAAACGGCGTTACCACAGGGTGACAGCAAAATACGAAATGGAACGACAGGAGTCGTCGCGCCAATGTTGTTAAATTGCTTCGCCGCGTTTTCCATCAGATCAACAGTAAAATTGGTTGATTCAGCGGCCACACTACAGCCGTTATCTCTGACATAGCCGCGGATAGTAATCGTGCTATCCGCAGCCAAAGCGTGACTCACCGCCAGCCACAAAAAAGCGCACAGAAGATAAAAAGGTTTGTTTCTCATCACGCCCCCTTAACGACATTCAGCTGATAGCTGGGTTAATAACTGCTGCTGACTCTCTGGTGGCAGTTGATAATTGGCGACACAGTGAGCATTTTCCTCTTCTCCCCATTTCACCTGAACTTTTCCCGCTAAAGGCATTCCGCTGAGGTAAACCTGACCATTATCCGCAACAATGCCGCTACTCTGGCTACTCTCTGATGTCACCATCGCCCCAAACGGCAGCGGCTTATTATTGTGGGTTAGCGTCATGAGCAGTTTTATCCCAACGCGCGCTTTAAACTCTGCTCGCACGATCGCCCCACGAGTGGGAACAACGTTAGCGACCGCGTTATCTAAATCGACGTTATCAGCCAGGGTATTGGTATCCAGCGCCACTCTGTTTTCCCGATATTCAGTGGCATAAGGCAGCACGGCATAACCACGCCAGTCGGTACGCACCCCCGTCTGGTTTTCGACTTTTGCATCTTTTGCGCCAGGCGCTTTAACAAGCACCACTGTTTCGTTTAACGGCTGCCCCAGCGTTACGCCATTGGCATGAGCCAATACCCCACCGCTGACTCCGTAATAGAGCTGCTTAATATCATCGCTATGGCTGTAACCGATATTGGCATTGCCGTAACCACCGCGATAATTCAGCGTGGCGTAGCCTGTGCTTCCGCTATTACCATCGCCTCCCCCGGCATAGCCGGTTTGCACGCTATAGCTGAGGTTGTTGTCTTCCAGCAACGTACCGTATACGCCAGCCAGATTGGTCATCCGACCGTTGAGATCGTGTGACATGCTGTAGCTGGCACTGGCATGTCGCCACTGAGATTTACTGTCAGAACGCAGCCAGTGGCTGAAAGGAATATTGACGTTAAGCGCTAACATCTGATCCCGTCCTTTTTGCCAGGCATTTTTCGTCAGGCTATAGCTGAGCGTCCAGTTGATATCTTCGAATGCAGTATTTAAACCAGCCTGGAATTGCTCATCGACATTACTCGTTCCCCAATAAGTTTGATGGCTACCACTCAAATACAGTGTTGATGTGCGCCCGAGTTGCTGAGTAACGGTGAGCTGTAATTTCCCGCGTTTGTTATAAGCGAGGTTGTAATAGTCGGTGAATTTCGGCTTAACCTGAATAACTCCGTCCTGTGTTTCGATGTTGTAGCCATTCATTCGACTGTATGTTGTATCAGCGAAATTAAAATATCCGCTGGTCGAATAACGGTAACCCACTAACTGAATATTCGTGCCTGACTCATTGAGCGATTTGTTATAGAGAAAACGCACCGATTGTCCGTCATGCTGACTGTCATCGGGAAGTGTGGAATTAGCCTGCGTCATATCCACAGACAGAGCGCCCAGTGCCCCCATGTTTTTCCCGATACCGAAATTAAAAGCACGATAACGATCCGCCAGTTGCGTTCCACCATATATTGTCCAGCCAGCCGGAAGGCCGTGGAGTAATGTACTCTGGAAAAAGCGGGGTTTTTCCTGCTGCGCATTTCCACTACGGTATTCTCCTGCCGTAATGGAATAACGAGTATGCCCTTCACGTTGCAAAAGCGGGACTGACGAATAGGGTACGGTAAAAATCTGCGTGCTGCCGTCAGCCTCTTTGATCGTTACCTGCAAGTCACCACTATTACCTGCGGCATAGATATCGTTGATGGTAAAAGGCCCCGGTGGCACCGTACTATTATAAATGTCATACCCATTTTGTTTAATAGTGACCTGTGCAGTACCACGAGCAATACCGTGGATCACCGGGGCAAATCCTCTTTGGCTATCGGGTAACATATTGTCATCTGAGGCCAATTGTGCGCCGCGAAAGTTAATACCATCGAAAATATCGCCCTGAGTATAACCATCACCCAGCGTCAGCCGGGAACGTAACGGTATTATGTCTCGCTCAAGCCAGGTATTGATATGCTGCCATTTATTTTTGCTACCTGATGATCTGTCGCTACTGTTATAACTCCAGGTGGTATTGTCGCGTAAACGCCACGCACCAATATTTAACCCACTCTGTAGGTTTAAATATGCATAATGGCTGTTACCCCCAATCCGATTCTGTACACTATTTCCGCTGAAATTATAATTGAGCAATCCGGCATTAATACCGGGATCCCATAACTCAGGAGGAATATAACCACGCGCGCGATTACTCATAAATGCCTGAGGGATCGTCAGGTTGAGTCGCTGCTGACCAACATCTAAATGCGCAGTAGCGTCATGGATCATTGAGGTTAATGGCACGCAGGCATCATCCGCCAGCAGATTCATACCGGAGACAGAAGCCGTATTCAGCCCCATACTGGCAAGTTGCGCGCGTGTCAGGCAGGGAACAATCCCTTGTTCACTGTCGCCCGTATTAAATGTGACATCACGCGTTGCCATATAACCATTATTCAAATAGATATCGACACGATACGTCCCTGGCGGTAATTCTTGCCCATTTTCAAAACGCGATAAATCGGCCACAGCCTGGGGATCATCCGCTAAAAAGCGCGGGTTAAAATAGAGTTCGGCAGATGACAAAGGTGCCTGTGCGGCAAAAGCACAGGCGACAACGAGCCGGACAAAAAAACCAGCCAAACGATGCTTACGAATATGCAAGCATTGTGTGTTTCGCTGGTAAAGTCTTAAATTCAGATATGACATTATTCCTCCGGTTTAAAATCACCCGGCAGTCAATTCTTTTTATTCAGGCGAAAAATTCCCCCTGCGTTATTCCATTACGCCCGTCATTTTGGGGGTAAGTGCGCCATAATCATTTATTGTTCGGTAAGTAATATTGCTTCCTGCATCAGAAGGCAATTTAACCGTGCTTTCGCCCATTGGAGGCACCAATGCATTTTCAAGAACCCGGGTTCCGGCATTCAACTCTGTTACCGTCAGGTAATAGGGTGTCGGGTTAATCAGCGTCAGGGAATTCGCGCTACGACGAAATCTTAATTTTTCTGCGGCCTGATCGGGTGGCAACGCTAATTTAGCCGGACGATAGTACAGTTTAATGCGGCTGATAATTGCGAGCTGTAGCGTATTCTCAGTCAATTTTGATTTATCCATTGACGGAATCGCTTTAACATTCATCCAGAATAAACTTTCCCGATCCTGTGGCAATTGGTTATTAGTTGCATCAAGAATACGCAAGGTATTCTCTCTTTTTCCCTTCATCGCAAACAGAGGAGGCGTCACGATAAAACGACCATCCTTTACACCATCGGCATTTTCCACCCATGATTGAATTAAATAGGTACTATTTTCATCATTATTTGTCACGGCAAGTTGCACTTGTTTTTGCCCTGCCGGATAAATTACGCGAGTCGCACCTAAGGCCACTCCCGCTTCAGCGCGTCCGGCAACCATCATTGCCATGAACATCAGGATACCTGCCAGCAAGCAGAATGTTATTTCCTGCGATTTCCTTACATTGACGTTTTTATTACTCACTGTCCTGTTCCTGTTATCACATTATCTGCTGAACAATTACTGATAGGTTAAAGAGAACCAGGCCTGGGCATTGGCGATGCCGCCAGTAACCCGACGCCCGGTAGCACGATATTTGGCGATGAAATGTAGCGAAGTAGAGCCTGAGTAAAGCCGTTTCCAGTTTGCTGGAGGACGATTAATCGGTACGAGGTTTCCTTCATCATCAAACAACGCTACGCCAATATTGGTGGCTATCCCTGGCCCCTCTCCCACGGAAAGCACATCCGGATTTTTACCATCCGCGACACCGTGAAACGCCACACCCACACGTTCACTCACCACCGTGCTACATTCCCGTAAATGAATAACAAAAGGCACCGGTGCGCTATCTTCCCCTACCGCATGAAACCGGTTACTGCTGATTTGCCCCATATTGACCGTCATTTGTTTATCACCGGCTTCAATCCGGCAAGTTTCCGCAATAATGACGCCCTGAAATTGCATATTTCCGCCGGGCAGCGTGGTATTCCATTTATTTCCGGCCAGAGCAAACATTGGCAGCAACGACGCTAATAGAAATAATCTCTTCCTTTTCATCGTTATTTTTATCGCACAAGGGTGGGCATCCCTGCCCGTAATGACGTCCCTGAACCTGGGTAGGTTATTGATACTGAACCTTGAAGGTCGCATCCGCATTAGCAGCACCCGGGGTTGCGGCACCGGTTGCAAAATAACGCGCCTGGAACGGAATGGTGTTGGTTCCGTTATTCAGGGTTGTTTCTGAACTAAATGTCGCACCGTCCAGCGCCAGCGCAGCACCCGTTCTGTCCAGGATCTGCACACCAACGTTTGTTGCGCTACCCGCAGCTGAACTCTGCAGAGCCAGTACATCAGTATGCGTAGCATCAATTGCCGTACCTAAGAAGGCAACAGCGGCTTTTGTGGCAACAGTGGTATCGCAATCATTCAGCTGAATGTTAAAACCAACGGCAGAGCTGGTTGCTCCAGCCTGCTTCAGGCTAGCGGTACGAACCTGGCCCAACTGAACGGTTTGATCAACAGAGCCTGCATCAACTGCGCAAGCGGCGTTAACAACTTCCCCTTTAAAGTGAACGGTCCCACCATTTACCGTCGTAGTATCGGCCAGAGCCGCTGCGGAACTGAGGGACAGAGCCGACAGAACAACGATTGCCAGAGTTTTAATTTTCATGCTGCTTTCCTTTAAAAAACTATTTCTAAATCGACATGGGCAGTCGTTCTGTACACTTTGTTTTGTCAACGAGTTTGACTGCCAACACTGCACAGTTTTCCCCCAAAAGATGAAACATTTGGGGCCATTTTGACTCATAGAGGAAAGCATCGCGCACAAACTTTTTCAGTTTATTTGTTGGCTTAATATTCTATTGTTATCTTTATTTATAGATTTTTATATTGCATGAGGTGGTTTTTGGAGAGAAGAATGAGGAAGATGCGTCGAGCCACAGAAACGTTAGCTTTACATATAGCGGAGGTGATGTGAAATTAATTTACAAGAGAAATAATTTACATATCAAACAGTTAGATGCTTTTTGTCGTTTTTTAATATTTTTATGCTTGAGAAAAAATACGTAACTTATTTATGATATGGACAGTTTGGCCCCAATTGTCTTGTATTTATTTGTTTTTTAACTTTATTATCAATAAGTTAAATCAAACCTCTTCTCTTTTTAATTTTTCGTTTATGAGATTATTTCTTTCCCATAGTCCGGCAAAACGAGCAGCATTACTGGCGGTATAACGTACAGTATGGCGAATATTTCGATGCCCGAGATAATCCTGAATTAAACGGGTATCGGCACCACGCTCCGCCAGTTCATAACCACAAGCATGCCTTAACATATGAGGATGAGTCTGCGTTACGGTTCCAGCTTCAATACCGGCATCGCGAATAATGCGATAGGCCTGCTGGCGAGAAAGCCGACTCCCGCGGCGAGAAATAAATATAGCGTCGGTCCGGTCAGCGCCTTTCCAGTTAGCACGTTCCTGGGTCCAGCGTTCCACGGCTTCACGCTCATCAAAACGTAACGGGTGAACGGTAGAAAATCCGTTCTTCAGTCGGCGAATATTTATTCGACCTTCATTAAGGTCAAGATCCTGATAATGCAGATCAAGCAGTTCACTAATACGCATCCCATGCCGATATGCCAACAGAATAAGACAATAATCTCTGGCTCCCGTTGCCCCGTAACAAACCGCCTGCATCATGGCCTGAACTTCTTTACCGGTAAGATAACGACGTTTACTCACAATAGTAGTACTCCTAACTGAGATATATTTGAATGAATACCTATAGGAAACCTCAATCGGTCAAAATTAGCCCAATAGATAAAAAGATAACCACACACGGAGTGATGTGGCTATCAGTCAATTACATTAAATATCATACAAAAATAAAATATCACTGATGTGACAACATCTATTTTCATTGATTTGATTCAATATAACAATAGATTGCAGTGGATTAACTTCCAGTTGCTTAAAAAATAAAGAAAAAAGTGCGGAAACAGGAGAATTTAAGTGATGTGTAAATTTATGAATGATTTTGTTTATTTATTTTGAAGAACATAAACCATTGTATTTTGTATGGATATGGTTAACTTAATGTTTATTATGATAATTAAGAATCACACTTACAATAACATCAATTAATAAATGGTTAATCATTTTTGATATATCGTAAGAATAATGTAGTTTTTAACACCATCCCTGGTATCTCAACTATCTCTATAAAACAGCGTGACGCTGTCGTCCTCTGGCTCTATCCCAGATGCCGTAAAAACGCCCTGCATTGCTGGCGGTATACCAGACAGTATGACGAATATTGCGATGCCCAAGATAATCCTGGATAAGTCGCGTATCTATTCCCATATTCGCCAAAGCAAAACCACACGAATGGCGTAACATGTGCGGATGAATCTCCAGTGACAACCCGGCATTACCACCGGAAGTCGAGATAATATGGTAAAACTGTTGCCGAGAAAGCGGATTCCCCTTACGAGATAAAAATACCCACTCGCTCTCAGCATGCGGGTACGAAGTACGGATACTCAACCAGTTTTTTAAAGCCTGAACTTCTTTGTTCAATAGCGGATGCGTTGTTGAAAAGCCTTTTTTTAATCGATGGATATATATACACTTTGCCTTAAGATCAATATCCGAAATCCTCAATCGACAAATTTCACTCGCCCGGAAACCATGAATAAAACAAAGCAAAGTCAGACAATAATTACGTGCTGCATGAGGCCCGGTATTTGCTGCTTTAAGGAGTGATTCGATTTCACTATGGGTCAGGAAGTTCCTTTTTTTGTTATCAGCCTTATTCTTCATCGTTTTTCCCTTATAATTACAGACGCGCACTAGCTGTGCTGGGTTAGCAATAATCCAACATTTTTATCCTGATTATGTTTATAAAAGCGAACGTTTGCTTAATAACTAACGTAAGTGGACCAGTTCTTCTGAGTGAACTTAAATGGAGTAGCAACAGTTAATTATAATAACGTTGCCATACAAACGCCATGCTCTTGCATGCTATGTACCTTTATATATTTATCAATCGGATACGAATCTAATAATAACCCTCATCATTAATGCAACTAATCTTATCTATATATCATGTGATATGTTCTGTAACAAGTAAAATCAACATAAAAAATTCAGCAAAATTTAATATTCGTTCAACTAGCCGTCTCACATATGACATTATTAGTCAACTCCATTTGCCACAAAATGGCTATTTCATGGAGCGCAGTAATTTCTTAGTGGCTATTATCATGCTAATTCTTAGGTCCCTAGCGATTATTCCTGGCTGATTCGTCAGCTTACGCCATGAGATTGTTACATTCCTTTTTATCCTGGAGATATGGGGAACGCAGGAGATGATTTTTTCATCTACATTCGTTGGTAAATATAGCTTTGGTCACTACGACTTAAACCTTCCTCAATCACAGCCATTCGCCGGGCGATACGGCAAACAAACTAAGTGAAACATCATCCTGAAAACACCAACATCAACAAGCCTCTCCAGATCGACTTCAGAAGTGACCAGTTACAAGCCACAAACCAGGAAACATATTTCATGATGAGAATTATGCTCAGCCTGATGGCGGGTAAACACTGATTTTCACCACGCTCACTGAGTTAACTTGCAAATCTTTCCTTGTTTATACTTTAAATAAATTACTTATAAAACAGATAATTAAACAACAATCTTTGGTTTGTGAAGGCCTCCGCAAGTGTTCGTCTGGCTTCACATGGCATCTTCTTCTTAGAAAAATATCGACATATTTTGTGACACGAATTGCAAATCTGGTTTTGTTGTATGGATTGCGTGATTTTTGATCTGGTATAACAGGTATAAAGGTGCACCAAGATAGTCAATGAGACAGGGCATCTCGCAATCTATGGCAAACATCACTTCAGTTCTTTCTCATCGGGTGATGAAAACGCACTTCAGTCTGAAAGGAATATGAAAATGAGATCAACAGACATTCTATTTTATGACTCTGGGTAAAATGGATTGAGTAAGTGATATAGCTTACGAACATTCAAATCAATTAAACATCAGAAGAGATTTTATACTCAGGTATTTAATCTGGATCTCTGTTTATTTAAATAATGTGAAAAGAGATTTTTCACAGGAGACATTATACAAAAAAATATAAAATACAGCTACCGGTTGCCAAAGACACTATAAGCCTGGCAAAAAAATATTACACAACATAAATGCTAATTGTTTATGCGGGCTTTGTATTGCTTTCTGTATCCTACAAATGAGTGAAATTTATGAAAAAGGCTAAAATACTTTCTGGCGTATTATTACTGTGCTTTTCGTCCCCATTAATTTCTCAGGCTGCGACACTGGACGTACGTGGTGGATATCGTAGTGGAAGCCACGCCTATGAGACTCGACTCAAAGTCAGTGAGGGATGGCAAAATGGATGGTGGGCAAGCATGGAAAGTAATACCTGGAATACCATTCATGATAATAAAAAGGAAAATGCCGCACTCAATGATGTTCAGGTTGAAGTTAATTACGCGATTAAACTTGATGATCAATGGACGGTGCGCCCGGGAATGTTAACGCATTTTAGCAGCAACGGCACACGCTACGGACCCTACGTAAAACTGTCCTGGGACGCGACAAAAGATCTTAATTTTGGCATTCGCTATCGTTACGACTGGAAAGCTTACCGACAACAAGACTTATCCGGTGATATGTCTCGTGATAACGTTCATCGTTGGGATGGATATGTCACTTACCATATTAATAGTGATTTCACCTTCGCATGGCAAACGACGCTATACAGCAAACAGAACGATTATCGCTATGCAAACCATAAGAAATGGGCGACGGAAAATGCATTTGTTCTACAATACCATATGACGCCCGATATTACGCCATACATAGAATATGACTACCTGGACCGTCAGGGTGTTTACAACGGCAGAGATAATTTATCGGAAAACAGTTATCGCATTGGTGTGTCATTTAAACTGTAGTAGACAGGAGACAGTCACAATGAATAAAACAATAACGGCGCTTGCTATCATGATGGCTTCATTTGCCGCAAACGCGTCTGTATTACCTGAAACTCCTGTGCCATTTAAAAGTGGTACCGGAGCAATTGATAACGACACTGTCTACATTGGTTTAGGTAGCGCAGGTACGGCATGGTACAAGCTGGATACACAGGCCAAAGATAAAAAATGGACAGCGTTAGCTGCATTCCCTGGTGGACCAAGAGATCAAGCAACCTCGGCATTTATTGATGGCAATCTGTATGTGTTTGGCGGCATTGGCAAAAATAGCAAGGGCTTGACTCAGGTATTTAATGACGTACACAAATACAACCCCAAAACCAATAGTTGGGTTAAATTGATGTCGCATGCACCGATGGGCATGGCGGGTCATGTGACTTTTGTACACAACGGCAAGGCTTATGTTACTGGCGGTGTTAACCAGAATATCTTCAATGGCTATTTTGAAGATCTCAACGAGGCTGGAAAAGATTCAGCAACTATAGACAAGATCAATGCCCATTATTTTGACAAAAAAGCAGAAGATTATTTCTTCAATAAGTTTCTGTTGTCTTTTGATCCCTCAACACAGCAATGGAGTTACGCTGGCGAATCTCCCTGGTACGGAACGGCTGGTGCGGCGGTTGTGAATAAAGGTGATAAAACCTGGCTTATTAATGGCGAAGCCAAACCAGGATTGCGAACGGATGCCGTATTTGAACTTGATTTCACCGGTAATAATTTAAAATGGAATAGGCTTGCTCCCGTCTCATCACCAGATGGCGTCGCTGGCGGTTTTGCGGGGATAAGCAATGATTCTCTTATATTTGCCGGAGGGGCCGGATTCAAAGGTTCACGAGAAAATTACCAGAACGGTAAGAACTATGCGCATGAAGGCCTGAAAAAATCATATAGCGCTGATATTCATCTTTGGCATAACGGGAAATGGGATAAATCGGGTGAATTATCGCAAGGTCGGGCCTACGGAGTATCATTGCCCTGGAATAATAGTCTATTGATTATTGGCGGTGAAACTGCAGGCGGCAAAGCGGTGACGGATTCAGTTTTGATCTCTGTGAAGGATAATAAAGTTACAGTACAAAACTAACGCTTCAGGGCCCCAGTAAAGGGGCCCTGCTATCAATTTACCATTTCAATTACGCGAAAATTATATGGACGCAATAATATCGCCAGATTATTACTATGTTCTTACCGTTGCTGGTCAGTCTAATGCCATGGCGTATGGCGAAGGACTGCCATTACCGGACAGGGAAGATGCGCCTCATCCCAGAATTAAACAATTAGCGAGATTTGCGCATACGCATCCCGGAGGCCCGTCATGTCACTTTAACGACATTATTCCACTGACTCACTGCCCACACGATGTTCAGGATATGCAGGGTTATCACCATCCTCTGGCAACGAATCATCAAACACAGTACGGCACCGTTGGCCAGGCACTGCATATTGCACGGAAATTACTGCCCTCTATTCCTGATAATGCAGGGGTTCTCATCGTTCCATGTTGTCGTGGCGGCTCGGCTTTTATCGCGGGCAGCGAAGGGACATATTCAGAACGGCACGGAGCCAGCCATGATGCTTGTCGTTGGGGATCGGATACTCCGCTATACCAGGATTTAGTCAGCAGAACGCGAGCCGCACTGGCAAAAAATCCGCAGAACAAATTCCTCGGCGTATGCTGGATGCAAGGCGAATTTGACTTAATGACCAGTGACTACGCGTCACACCCTCAACACTTTAATCATATGGTTGAAGCCTTTCGTAGGGATCTAAAACAATACCATTCTCAGCTTAATAATATTACTGACGCGCCGTGGTTTTGCGGCGATACCACCTGGTACTGGAAAGAAAATTTCCCGCATTCGTATGAAGCTATTTATGGCAATTATCAAAATAATGTTTTAGCCAATATTATTTTCGTCGACTTCCAGCAACAAGGTGAAAGAGGACTGACGAACGCGCCTGATGAAGACCCGGACGATTTAAGCACGGGATATTACGGTTCAGCGTACCGGTCACCGGAGAACTGGACGACGGCACTGCGAAGCAGTCATTTCAGCGCGGCAGCCCGTCGGGGGATTATTTCTGACAAGTTTGTAGAAGCAATTTTGCAGTTTTGGCGCGAAAAGTGAGCGTTCATTAATTTGGTTTATTCGCATCCATCAGCGCTTTTAACTCCTCCGGCGTAAACGGTGGTTTGCGCCGGTGCAGCATCGCATGGCAATTAGGGTACACAGGCAGCAAAAAAACAAATGAGATCAATGTAATATATCTTCACTTGCAGGCTTGAACAGCAGAAAATTTGCGAGCATGATCGCAATTATTTCACTGCCAGGGATATCAATGGCTTCCAGTAAATCGCTACAGCAGGCAATTGCCAATATAAAAATCTGGCATAAGGGTGAACAGCGCGCACCGCATAAACCATTGTTATTGCTATATGTATTAGCGGGATACCTGAATGGACATCCACGCCTTTTCGATTATGGATCGGAAATCTACGAACCTCTGCACAGTTTACTGGAACGTTTTGGGCCACAGCGTTCACAGTACCGACCTGATATGCCGTTCTGGCGATTACAAGGCGACGGATTCTGGCAATTACACAATGCCGAGCTTTGCTCAACAGCAGGGAGCAGCCGACAACCGCCAGTGAAGGAACTGACTGAATACCACGTTGCAGGCGGTTTCGATGAACAGCACTACGCCCTGGTAACCGGCAATAAAAAACTCATCAATACTCTGGCGCAACAGATACTCGAAGCGCACTTCACCGAGAGTATTCAGGAAGAAATTGCTGACGAGCTGGGTTTTGATCTCCAGCAAATCCGTAAACAGCGCGACCCGTTATTTCGCAAAAATGTATTACGCGCCTATAACTACCAGTGCGCGATATGTGGCTTTAATATGCGCCACGACGACACCACCGTCGCGCTGGAAGCGGCGCATTTAAAATGGAAACAGCACGGCGGTCCTTGTGAAATTCCTAATGGCCTGGCGCTTTGCGCAATTCACCATAAAGCCTTTGATAAAGGATCGATTGGCCTGGACGAAAATATGCGGGTACTGGTATCAGATGCGGTAAACGGCGGAGGGATCGTTGAGAGATTATTCTGGGATTTTGACGGGAAAACTATTGCGTTGCCGCAGGTGCGTAAAAATTACCCTTATGAGGTGTTTGTAGAGTGGCATCGGAAAGAGGTTTTTAGGGGGTGAGGTTGATAACAGCATTCACCCTACAACCTTACATTGTATTTAAATTAGAGCTGAGTTAACAGATAGTTGTATATATAACCGGCACTTGTCACAACGATTAACTCAATATAGTTAGAATACCTCATATTAATTAAAGAATAAGTAATGTCACAACAGAGGAAAAGTCACGATGACTCTTGTAGATAGTGTCGAAGCCGGTAGGCTAACGATTAGTGAATTGATTGATGCCCTGGCGAAAGATAAAAATTACACAGCTTCCAGATGGTATCAGCGATACCGTGCGTTTACGACTTTGCTACAGCAAACCTCAACTTTTGCTGAGCCTGCAACAGATGGTCTGGTCAAACAGCTTTGGTATGAGCGTGACAACGGCATTGCAAGTATTCGCCAGGGCGTTCCATCCTTAGCAGAATATCAGCAAAGCCTGCCACTGCTTAGAGAACTAACTGAACGAATTCGGCAACAGCCGGATGAAGAAACTTACCAATATGTTGGCAATGCACTTCAACAAGCTAAAGAAAACGGACTTCTCAAGCGTATGTATTGGAGTTTGAGAAATCGCGTCTTTGCCGCGTTCTCGCCAGAAAACTACACCAGTACTGTGGATGAGAATGCTTTTAATAAAGCAGCAGAATTCTTAAATCAGCACTTCCATCTCGGTTTGGTACTGACCGGAAATTGGTTACAGAAAAACTATGAATTGAAACAAGCCATACACGCCCAATCTCCTGATACAGATCCTTATTATGTGAATATGGCCATCTGGCATCTCTATGAATTGCTCCGTGAACGCGATAATGAACAAAAGCAGGAGAAAGTAGCTAGCACTACATCCATAACCCGCAGTGAGCCCATCGAGAACAAGATCATCCTACATTCACCAACTAACGTGATCTTCTTTGGCCCCCCTGGCACTGGCAAGACCTTCAGGTTGCAGCAAAAAATGAAAGAGTACACTTCTCATGCTGTTCCCGCTGATCGTGATGCCTGGCTGGATTCTCGCCTTGAATCGTTGAACTGGATGCAGGTTATAACGCTGGTGCTGCTCGATCTTGGGAAACGAGCGAAAGTTCGCCAAATTATTGAACATATGTGGTTTCAACGTAAGGCATTATTAAACGGTCGTAATGGCAATCTATCGAATACTGCCTGGGCAGCTTTGCAATCCTATACAGTTCCCGAGTCGTTAACCGTTGATTATAAGAATCGGCGTGAGCCTGCCGTATTTAACAAAACAGATAACAGCGAATGGTTTCTAGTTGATTCACAGCTCGAGCAAGTGGAGGATTTGGTAGAGCTCTACGCCGAACTTAAACGTGGCCCTAAATCTGCCGAAGCCATCCAGCGTTTTGCGGTGGTTACGTTCCACCAATCTTACGGCTATGAAGAATTTATTGAAGGTATACGCGCTCGCTCTGACGAGAGTGGCAATATCTCTTATCCCATTGAGCCGGGTATCTTTATGCGCCTTTGCCAACGTGCGAATGCCGATCCAGGACATCGCTACGCCATTTTCATTGATGAGATCAATCGCGGCAACATATCCAAGATCTTTGGTGAACTAATCTCACTCATTGAAGTAGACAAGCGTGCAGGCATGCCCAATGCGATGAGCCTGCAACTGGCTTATAGCGGTGATCACTTCAGCGTACCCGGCAATGTCGATATCATCGGAGCCATGAATACAGCGGACCGTTCTTTAGCTCTGATGGACACGGCTTTGCGCCGTCGCTTTGACTTTGTCGAAATGATGCCTGATCTCTCTTTACTGAGTGAAGCTAAGGTGAAAGGCATAGAGCTCGAGTCGTTGTTAGAGAAACTCAATAGCCGCATCGAGGCTCTTTACGATCGTGAACATACGCTGGGGCATGCGTTCTTTATGCCGGTAAAAAATGCACTCGATGCCGGTGATGAAGAAGCTGCGTTTAAACAATTGAAGATCGCATTCCAGAAAAAGATCATTCCGCTTTTACAGGAATACTTTTTCGATGACTGGAACAAGATCCGGTTGGTGCTGGCAGACAATCAAAAGCAAGACGACAACCTGCAATTCGTGATTGAGAAAACCGACGATCTCGATACGCTTTTTGGTAACAACCATGGTTTACGACGCCATGATCAGCAATCAACAGCTTATGAGCTCAAAGATTTCGATCAAGAGATCTGGAATATTCCACAGGCTTATCGTTCAATTTATCAGCCCCAACAGACTCCCCTTGATGAGCAGGCAGTAAATCATGGGTGAAGTTATCTCCGTTTTTGAATATGACCTCTTGGGGAGTGGAAAAGCGGCTTCAGTTGGCGCAAAACCGGTGCCTCCACAGGTCTTTAATTATTTAGAAGCGCTTAGCCTGGCAAGTAATCAAGGGAGCCAGTTCCTCAAACTCACCTCTCGCTCAGGCTTCAAATTGCTTCAGGTTCAAAACTACGCAGGGATGCTTTCAACACCTCACGGTTTCCAGCTTGAGATACTGCCCAAGGTTGGTAAAAACCTCACAGCGGCTAATGCACGTCAAACATTGCTGACGATGCTAAGCCATCTGCCTGGGTTCCGACATATTCAAACCCAGCAAGCCACTCTTCAGGCTCAGCGTATGCCTTTGCTTGAGATTTTTATTAACCAGTTTTTGCATAGCGTCAGCCAATTGCTTAAACAGGGTTTACGCTCCGACTATGTGAGCAAGCAAGGTAATCTGGCTTTTATGAAGGGCAAGCTGATGCTTTCTGCACAGCTGCGACATAACGCGGTGAATCGCCATAAGTTTTGTGTCGATTATGATGACTACATGCCTGATTGTGCAGCCAATCGGCTCTTACACTCCGCACTAGATAAGCTTCTTAGTCTGCAGCTGTCATCAGATAATCAACGCTGGCTTTACGAACTGCGTTTTGCGTTTGACGGTATTCCACTTAGCCGGAATATTGAACGTGATATAAACAACTTACGCCTCGAGCGTGGTATGGCTCATTACAACGAGCCAATGGCATGGGCGCAATTGATCCTGAGGGGAATGAGCCCGAGTGCTTTGCAGGGAAACACCAAAGCGATATCACTTTTGTTCCCTATGGAAGCGGTATTTGAATCCTTTGTGGCACAGACCCTACCCGACGAGTTACCACCTCACCTCAAAGTTTTACCTCAAGCAGCAATTTATTCTTTGGTAAAGCATGGAGTTAAAGATTGCTTTAAGCTTCGCCCCGACTTGCTGATTCAATCAAATAAACCAGTTCAAACCGAAATGGTGATGGATACAAAATGGAAGCTGGTGAATAGCAGCCAGCAGACAAAATCACTCTATGGACTGGCACAAGCTGACTTCTATCAAATGTTTGCCTACGGACAAAAATATCTTGGTGGGAATGGCGAAATGTATCTGATTTACCCTGCGCATGATGACTTTAGCCAACCGATACCGCAGCATTTTGCTTTCTCGGAGACTTTAAAATTATGGGTTGTGCCATTCCGGATAATGGCAAAACGCGGTGAGAGGATGATGTGGCCGAATGACGTGTCCTGTACAATGAGCCCCCAACTGGATCGGATGGCTGCTTCAGTATCCTATAGTGGAGGCATGAGATGACCCATGAATACCAGCGACAAAGCCTGGAACAACTAATAACTCAGCAAACAGCAACTCCCAGAAGCGCCGCCGTTGTATTTAATGAGAACCAAACCCTCTGGCAAACACTTGGCTTTAGCCAGTCTCAAGTTTCGCTATGGCTTGCCTCATTGCCTCAAAGTAATCATCTAAAAGGGCCCACAACGGCAACGTACCAGGTTATACCTGATATCGCGGCACATTTGGTATCATTGTTGCATCAAGCTGGTGGGCGCATGCCCCTTGCACAAGTACTGAAAAAGCTCCCTGCTGGTATTACGACCAGTGAACAGCAGATACGCAAACTGGCACAGAAGCACGCGCAGATAGAGATTAAAGGCCCCTTGCTGGTACTGATAAATTAGCCGGCATTTGTAGTAACCATTGGCTGTATTAAAGGATTTTAGAAAACATCATGGCAAAAGAAGCAAAAAAACAAGACCCGCAACAGCAGCTAGAAGCACTGTTCAATAAACTGGTCAAACAGCACTCCGAGTTTACTCAGCCATTGGTCGAATTACCCGAGCATGAATTCGCCAAGGCTGGTCTCATTCAAGGCCTGGTTGAAGGCAACTTAACGCCACCAGTCATGTTGATTGCGCTGACAGAAGGCCATTGGGAATACGCCGCTGACACTGCAAAGTTTGATGATTTAGCCTATCAGCTGTTAAGTGATATCGAAGGTGACTGGCCAGTATATGCCGTTGTGGACGATGGCTTGAACCACCGTATTTTGGCCTTGTTCGGTGCCGATGGATCTGACGGTACCCACGGTGCAGATACCCTGCCAGGTCTGGAAGAATTACGTAGCTTTGATCGCATGGAACGTGATCCAACTTTTCGCTGGTCGATGCGTGTTTATACACGCTTAATGCAGCGATTTGATGCCTTTCATGAAAATGTTTATCGCGTTACCAAAGACAAGGTAAACGACAAGAACGACATTATTGAGGAAGTGGCTAAACTTCTGTTTTTAGAAACTTTCCGCTTGCATCACGATGAAGACCTTACCTTTAAAGATGATGAGGGAAATACCCTGCGTTTTCGTGATGTCTTTGATTGGCAATATGTGGAGAGCCACGGCGATAAAGCCGTGGCCCAAATCAAAGCCGCCTTTGAGGAATTTAAAAACCACGAAAACTACGTTGTGATCTCAGATGATGGCTCACGTAACCCCATCTTTAGTAAAGAAACACACCTGCGGCTGTCTGTTGCGAAAAACTATCAGGATTTGCTGGAAGCAATACAAAACCTGGGGCCGGTAAAAACCAACGATGGCAAAATCGCTAAAGAACACGGCACGTTGGCTGATGTGTCAGGAGATTTACTCGGCAGAGTGTTTGATGTATTCCTACGCGCTAACTTTGAATCCAAAGGTGGCCTTGGCGTTTATTTAACACCTAACCCAGTAAAACAGGCCATGCTTGAAATTGCTATGCACGACATCGACGATGACGATGAAATGCGATCGCGCTTAGCCAATGGCGATTTTCGTTTCTGCGACCCCACCTGTGGCTCCTTTGGTTTTGGCTCGGTGGCGTTAAGCCAGATTGATAAATGGATCGATTTTAAGCTGGTGCTGGCCGACGATAAAAAAGAATCATTGAAACAAAAATTACGCGACTGTGCATTTACCGGTGCCGATGCTGCACCACGCATGGTAATGCTGGCCCGCGTGAATATGGCATTGCAAGGTGCCCCCAAAGCGCAGATTTTTTATACCGACAACTCACTCACTACTAACGCTCTGAAGCCGAATAGCTTTGACCTGATTTGCACCAACCCGCCGTTCGGTACGCCTAAATTTGATAAAGGCAAAAATGGTCAAAACTCAAAAGCCAATTACGAAGCCAATATGGAGCAAGTGCTCGGTGGTTTTCGTCCGACCAAAAAAGTCGTTGATAGCTACAACGCCTGGTATGACCACGTAAAAATGAAGTGGCAGGATATCGGTGATTTAGAGCTGGATGAAAACGGCGAGCCTAAATGGGCGGGCTATCGTACCGATTTGCGCAGAACGGGCGGGACTGATAAAAAGCCGTTTTACAGCCTGCAGCCTACAACCGCAGGGCTCGCGCTGGGCAGCAAGCCCGATAGCAAGGGCAACTGGCAACCGGTAGGTGCCACTATTGACCCAGCAGTACTTTTTATCGACCGCTGCCTGCAACTGCTTAAACCCGGCGGCCGTCTGTTAATAGTGCTGCCTGATGGTATTTTATGTAACTCCGGCGACCGTTATGTCCGCGAGTACATTATGGGGAAAAAAGACGAAAAAACCGGCGAGTTTGTTGGCGGTAAAGCCATTGTAAAAGCAGTAATTTCATTGCCGAGCGACTGCTTTAAACTCTCCGGCACGGGGGCCAAAACCTCGATTTTGTATTTACAAAAACGCCATGCTAACCCCAACCAGCCAGAGCAATTTTTGCCCGAGCCACAAACCGACGTGTTTATGGCAGTGGCTGAAACATTGGGTTATGTGGTGAAAAACAATATCGAAGATTATAACGCCGGTGTCGCAAACGATCTGGATAAGATTGTATCGGCTTATAAGCGGGGTGAGTGATGGACAAATTTTTTCGAACAAACAGCTCAATTCTTGTGGAAAGACTTGATCCTAACTTTTATCAACCGAGCCTAGTAGAAAATGACAAACTGATAAAATCCAAAGGCTGGGTGGAACTCCAGTCACTTTATGAAGCGAGTGGTATTGGAAACACGTCAGCAGTCGAACGGTATTACTCTGAAGCTGCTGATAGTATTCCATATATTTCGGGAAAGGTAATTAAAAGCTTCAATATTGATTTAGATGAATGCCAACGAATATCTCTCGATTCACATAAAAATGAGCTTACAAAATCAGCGCTCAAACCAACAGATGTTTTAGTTATTAGAAAAGGAGATATGGGAAATGCGTGCGTAGTTCCATCTGAAGTTAACGAAGCAAACTGTTCTTCAGAAGTCATATACCTGAAAATGAAGGCCTCTAGCGATCCTTACTATCTCGTTAGCTACCTGAACTGTGACCAAGGACAAAAGGCTTTTAAGCGACTAGGCCGGGGGACTATTATTCCTGGAGTGAGCTTGTTAGATGTTCCACGTTTACCTATTCCGAAAGTGTCTGAGTTTGTTCAAAAATACATCGGGGATAAAGTTCGCCAAGCCGAGCAGCTGCGCGCTTGGGCGAAGCTGCTTCGCACATCAGTTGACGCTCATCTTAATAGTCTAAATCTGCCGATCAACGAGCCCCCCGCACTATTAAACCGAGTCAGCGCGCAAACAATGGAGGATCGACTCGATCCACGTCCTTATCGGACTCACTACCTATGTTTAGTGCGTGAAATTGAAAAACTACCTCATGACAGCATTAGCACTTTGGTTGAATTGGCATCTGGTTGCCCAGTATCCAGTAACGACTTTTTGGAAAACTCAGGCATACCTTTAGTTCGCATCCGCAATATCGGTTTTGATGATTTTATTGGTTTAGATACTGGCGTTAGCCAAGATGTATATCAGGATGCGACTAAGTATCAAGCTAAAGACAAAATGATCGTTGTCGGTATGGACGGTATTTTCCGCTCGCAGTTTTTCATATCTGACGAGCTACCTATGCTGGTTAATCAACGGGTTGCAATGCTCTCACCTCAAAATATTCGTGGCGAACTATTAACACATTGGCTAAATCGCCCCGAAGGACAAATGCAGCTAAATCAATGGGCAGTTAAAACAACTGTAGAACATACTTCCCTATCTGATATTGGTCGCGTACTAATTCCTCGACTGGATAAAAGCTTAGAAAACAAGCTTGCTGATTATTTGCTCAATGCGAGGCTGGCTTATCGTTATGCCAAATTTTTAACACAAGTAGCCAAAACCCTCGTCGAAGCCCTCATCGAAGGTCAACTGACCGAGCAACAATTAATCCAGGCTCAACAAGCCCTGGAAGATGGCGACAACAGCTTTGATCAAGCGATTTTAAGTAAACTGAGCGCTGAGGGTTATGCCATAGAAGGCGCCACACCGCTATTTAGCGATGTGGATGAGTTATACAGTTTGTTGGAAGAGGCGGCGCAAGCGGAGGCTGAAGAGTAAAGATGGAGACAAGGGGCATGGACAGCATTACAACCAGGCAAAATAACGACCCCGTAAATAGCGAAGCGGCACTTAACCTCTGCCTGCAGCTTTGGCATCAAGGCGGTTTAACCGCCAGTAAAGCAGCGTTGTTACTGGCGGCTGTGCCTGCCCTCAGGTCACTGTTACAACCAATAATACAGCCGAAAAAGAAAGACGCTGAAACGGATATCATTAGCGCCTTTAGCCTCACTGCACCATTACTTGATGCCTTTAGTGATTTAAGCCAGTCGGGTGAATGGCAATTAGCGTTGTTGGGCTTAAACCCAGATGTTCGCCAACATTGGATAAATTTAGCCGCCGCTCGCTGCCAGGAAGCTGGCGCGATGAGTGACCCAATGGTATTGGTTAAACTCATTCAGCAACTGGGCAATGCCAGTGAATGGGTCTTAGCCCAGTTGGAAAACGCAGACTTCTCACCACAAATCATTGCAAGCCCATTGGCGCAAACCGAACGGGATTTACTCGGTCATAGCCTAAACGACAATGCTGCCATTCCCGCTCTATGCCGTATTTTGCGCACCAGCCATACCCTGTTTACCGTGAGCGAACAAAATGAACCACCGGCATCTATACAAGCGGTGGATGTCACCGCAAAACAACTGACAAATAACTGGTGTAGTGGGCGGTTGTTAGCACTCCCTAATACCTTGCTTGATGAACATAACCTTAAACCCAATGCCGATTGGTTATTGGTGTCCCGCTCGGGTCATGACAACGTGCCGCTTACCGAGCTATTCGCCCAACAGCCCTGGTTATTTTTACTCAGTCTAATTATCTTTGTGCAAGATGCCTGGGCTGCCGAGCAACGTGGCGGTTTGTTGCTCACCTTACCTGCCGGGCAAAATGCCTTTGCCCCCGGTCAAATAAATGTGGCGGTACAGGGCATTGAAGGTGATGAGGTGAGTCTGGGTAGTTTGGCCGAGTTTCTTGTGCTTCTGCTCGGTGAGCTCAATATCCCCCTCTATCCGGCACTCGATGCGAACACGGAAAGCATCAACCGCCTAAACCGCGTCCTGAGCTCATTCATTGCCGAATTGTTGGCAAAAAAAATCTGGCAATTTACCGAGGCGGGTCGTGGTGAGTCCGGCCAATATCGAATTCATACAAGCTTCAGCGATGCCTGTTATAGCCTGCCGTTAGCACCACTATTTGGCTACAAAAGCCAAACGTTACAACGGGCCATTAAGCAACTGGCGCAAAACTGCTATGCCAATAAAAAACGCGCCGCCAATAGAATAAACCTTCAAGGATCGTCGTTATGAGTTTTGAATTAAACGAACAGATGGTTGATAGCCTGGCAAAACAACATCGCTGGGCGGCGACGGGCGTATCAGATTATCCACCTCGCGACCCGTTAGTGGGCCAGAGCCGCTTTTTTAAACGCTTTCAAACCTTTTTGCATACGGTGGATCACGACGATGATCGCTTTGCCCATGTGTTTGCCGTCGAAGCCGAATGGGGTCGGGGTAAATCACGTTTAGGCCATGAATTGGTCGCACAAATTAACGACTGTTCAAGGGGCTGGTTTGTCCGCGACGAACAAGGCCAACTGCACGATAAGCAGCTGTTTAATCGCGACACGCAAGACAAATACCTGGCGCTCTACATTCGCTACTCGCAAGTGGCATCAGATTATCAAAACTCGGATAACTGGTTTGCTTTTGGTTTATATCAGGCGCTATTACCACTGGCCACCCAAACCTTTGATGGATCGATTCAAAGTGAAATTGCCAAACAAGCCTATGAACGCTTAATGCCATTTGGCTTTAAATCTGAACTGTTAGCAGATGCCTTACAGCTGAACGCCAACCACAGCGAAGAAGACCTCTATACTGACCAAACGCTGGTAGTCAGTTTGGTGCAAGCCGCCTATAAAGTATTAAAGAGCTTTGGCGTGCAGTATATGTTGGTGGTGCTGGATGAGCTGGAAACCGTTGCAGAAGCCGCCACCTTTGGCCTGGAAGATGAACAAAATAAACGCCTCGATGGCCAGGCCATTCGCCTGATTGGTAAAGCAATTAAAGAGGAAGACCCTCGCCGTAAACTTCCATGGTTGCGCTATGTAGCGCTGTGTTCACCACTGCTTGGCCAGCAATTGCGCGAAATTCAATCGGTCGCACGCCGCTTTGAGTTAGTGGAACTTGAGCATAATGCCTTTGCCGATGTATCAGACTATGTGGCAAGCCTCTTAAAAGACGGCAAGCTGGGTTTTAATTACCCTGCTGGTTTAGTGGAAGCTGCATACGCCATGAGTGGTGCCAACTTCGGTTGGTTTAACGTGGTCATGGCTAATGTGGATGCAGTGCTGAGCCAATACCAACAAGCAGGCCGCAGTATCAAGGATGTGGGCGATTTATTTGAAGCTGTGCTGGCAGGCTCTGGCCGCGTAGCCAGGCATGTGCTGGATAAAGGCGCGATAGAAGGCATTCAAACTCGCGACCAGGCACTATTGACCGAATGTCGTAGTTTGCTCTACGGCCAATTACCCGTGCGCTTAGCTGAAATGGCCTATGCCACAGAATTGCTGGCGCTGAAAAACGAAGATCTGGAACCCATAGCCGCTCATTACCGCAAACTGAGCATTGACCGCCTACAGTGCCGACAAGCCCTGGAGCAAGCCAAATTCCGCCGCGATAAAGATGAATGGTACTACCCTGCAGTAGATCAAGCGCTGAACTTAGATACTTTGCTGGATAACCTGCGTACTTTTTCAATTAAAGAACAAGCCGCAAGCGGCGATAAAGGCGCGGTATTACTACCTCTGTCAAAAGGTGAGTTTAAATACTTACTCAGCTTGCTGTATGACCACCCAGCGATTGAATTCGCTGCCGATGCCTTATGGCACAAGCTAGTGGGTGAAACTACCGAACTGGACGCCAGCGAAGCAACGCATATTGGCCCCAGTGTGGCGATGTTACTGCGCCTGGATTTGCGCTATCGCAGTGCCCAGCAAAACTCACTGATTTTTAAAGATCCCGCCATGGGCGACGCTCATGAACAGGCAATGAGTGAACTTAGCAAACAAAGTAGCCAGAAGCCGCTCATCAAGGCATTAGCCCGTGTAACGGGCTTTGTGAGATTACTTGATAACAACTGGACCTATGATGAAAACTTGCTGAGTAATAAAGCGGGCAGCGACGATGCACCTTTGGCCATTTTAACCGAGCCCCGTGGCCGCCAGGGTGGTTTACTTACCCTGGATGGATTTAAGCTTCACCCAGAAGGTAAAGCCTTGTTTGCCTGGGTCAGCAACCTAATTGAGCTGAACAATCTTCACACCTTTGCGGCAAACCACAGCCACCAAAATGGTCGCACGCCAGTATTAGCGTTAACTGCTTCTGCACATCTCATGGAGCAATACAGCCGACTGGATGAAAGAAATGAGTTGCGTGATGCGATACTGCTGCATTATGTCAACCCAAGCGAAGCAGACCAGTTAGAGCGTATTGGCTTAAGTTTGGCAGCATGTCAGTTGCACGGCGTGAATTTAACTGCCGACAGCTTTACCGCGAAATTCAAAAACAAGCTGCATGCCCTGACAACCTTTGCCACGGATGCCATTCACAAGTGGCGCCAGCGTTTGCAGCAGCGCGGTTTAATTGCCTGGCCGTTAAAGGTAGATGGTAAATTATCACCGAATGACCGAGACCTGTTGTTTAAAGGCTGGTATCAGCTGGCCATTGCTCACCCTGAGTTAAATGGCATTCTCGATTTACAGCAGCAACACGGCGTGCCAGTGAATGAGCTGAGCAGCTTGTTGGATAAACTTAAGGTGCCGGGCAGCTATATTGCCAAAGGTTACACTGCCGATGAACATGCCGGGCTATTTACTGAACTTAATAATGTGCAGCGAAGCCAGGCGCAGATCCCATTATTTTTAGCCCGTATTGCTCACCCTAATAAAAAGCACAAGTGGCAATTCGAAGGCTTTAAGCAACAGTTTTATTTCGCCTATGTGGCTGAAACGAGTGTTACCGCCAAAGGCGTGTTTAATGACTGGATGTGGTGGTGTGGAGAGCTGAACTTACTCACTTTAACCAATCCAACAGAAAAACAGGCAATTTGGGAGCACTACCCGCGCTCCCGCTTAGAAAATGCCATTAGAGAAGCGCAAAACTGGTTCCGTGGTAACGATATGGGCAGCTATGCAGCCAATGTGGAAGTCATGAGCCGCGTGTATGGTTATGCACGCATTAATGAAATGTTCGCGCCACTGGGTAAAAATAAGCTGGGTTTCGTCACCGTGGAAGCTAAAGAGCAGCTGGAAAAAGCACAATCGCTATTTAACGTGCTCAAACAGCAAGAAGAACAATTGGCTGATATGGTCGAGGCCAACGACACGAAAGTATTGGCAGGGCTTATCCACAAACGCGCTGAAGTGCTGGAGCTGGTAGCAAAGGTTAAACCGCTTAATAGTTCCAGGCCTATGCTAAAAGATGCCCATATTCTCAGCTTAGAAGACAAAACGACCTCGCTTTATCAACGGATTGAACAGGCCTGTTTATTTGCCGAGTTTGTTGAGTGCAGCGCTGAGCGTATCAACAACCGACTCGTTGATTTAATCATAGATGTTGAAACAGAGTGTGCCCCGCTGACGAATTTTCCGAAACGTCTGTACACCAACACGCTGCGCACCATAGGTCATATTTTAGATGGAGCGTTAAAAGACGATACCAGCAGTGCCACTGGCCGAAAAGAGCAGCAAGCAGATAGCGATACCTTACTGCATTACCTGCGTAAACTCGATTTAGGTAGAGCGCATGACAAGCTTTCAGCCTTAGCGCAAGAAGTGGGTTTAAACCTGCACAATGATCAACAGTTGCCGATAGCGGAGATTCAGGGGCATATTTTGTCCAGCTACCGCAACTGCAAAGAACGATTTAGTAAGCTGGTTAATAACCTCACAGAGCAAAAACTACGTGCACAACAACTGCAAGAATGGCTTAGTAGCGCCACGGCTGAGTATCAGTTCGCCGATGACATTGCAGAGCTACCAAAACTGGTAATGAAATTACAGCTCATTGAAGATGCTATTGCCGATCTCCCCAGTGATGCAGAGAGCAAGCGTCAAAGTATGCAAAACAGTTTGCGCAATGGGCAGTTTTCATCGTTACGGGATTTACCAGAAGAGCTTTTAAAACCGGCACGCGGTCAACTTACACCGATTCAAGGCCAGCTACTTAAAATTGAAGAGCGTCTAAACCAAGTAAGACGCAACTCCATCGCACAGGTAAACAGCTGGCTGCCGTTATTAAAACCGCTATTGGCTTCTCAAAAGCAAGCGGAACCAGCAGCGTTGACTCTGGAGGATGTGAGCAATTTGGGTGTCAGAGAACTTCAACAGGTGTGTGAAAGCACCCAGGCCAAATGGCAGAGTCAAGGTGAGCAAATATTAAATGATACAGGCTTAACACTGGCGGATTGGCAACCGATTTATAAGGCTTTGAGCCAAAATCAGGAACCCGTGTTAACACCTGAGCAACAGAAAGGACTTGTAGACAAAGGCATTGTAAAAATGCGCCTTACCTTTGCCACTGGTTTGTAGAGGTGACGCGATGAGTCGTTATTTATCTGCGGCACTGGCCAGTAATCGTAAAGGCCGTTTTTTGCAAACTGTTGCGGGGGCTACCCCCTTAATGAAGGATTGGATTAGCTCGCCGCCAGCCAGCGGTTTGTTAATAGTGCAAGCAGAAGAGTTGACTGACGCTAATACTATGCAGCACCTGTATCACTGGGCTATGCAGGCAGGTTGTGCCGCTTTGGTAATAAACCTGAAAGCAGAACAATTTACCTTATTAGCGCAATTGCCCTCTCCACTGGATTGGCAGTTAGTACCAGCGAGCTTGAGGGGGCAGGAACCGGGGCTAACCGCTTTGCTAGCCAGTGAAACAGACCAGGCTATTGCTGGCTTTACTGGCAGCGCAGATCGCTACCAGCACCAGGCCGGTGATGTAGTGCATACCCGCTACATACGAAAACACAGCAACAGTGGGCTATTAGCCTTTACCACGTTACCTTTGTGGTCGCTGACTTTACTCGATCATAGTGAGCTCCTGGTGAGCTGGTTGAATTGGTTTGTGGACCATGCAGGCATTGCTGAACGAATAATCGAACCTAAAGCGCCATCAACTGACTACACGCCAGATAAGCACGATCTGGTTGTATTGCTATTACTCTACGCTGGCGGTGGCATGAACTTACAAGCGTTGTCTGAGCATAATGCGGTTAAGCTGATGTTTGATGTTAATAGCCTTGATATTGTCAAGCGGGGTGAGATGTTGCGGCAGCACGATTTTATCGACGACGCGGGCATAACAGCTACCGGTAAAACATGCCTACAAGCCTCGCAATATTGGGCTTATGCCCCATTACTTGGCGAGCAGCTACACACAGGAACGCTATAAGCATGAATGAGAACAAAACGATGAATTTAGCGCAATCGCTCGCCATCGATAGCCAGCTTCGCTTACCGGGAAGTGCAGGACGCTTGCTTAAACAGGTCCGTGATATTGAGCAAGTAGCGCCGCTGTTCCGTGATGCTGGCTTAGTGAAAGCGGTCCCCAAGCCCACAATCGTTAATTTACACGTAGCTGGTATTGCAACTAAATCGTGCTTAGACAAGGTATTGGGTGGTTTTATTTATGCCAGTGCAGCAGTGCGCACAGATTTGCTAATAGATGACAATAAAGTCAGCACGGTGGGTAGCGACTCGGTATCAGAACTGGATGATATTGATTTTGAAGCTCAGCGTAAACGGCTTGATTTAATTGAAATTCGTCAGTCTTATCAGTTAGTTGAGAAAAAACTTTTAAGTTATGAGCCTGGCGATTTAATTTTGCTGGATACGCCGTTGTTTTTAGCACGGGATATGGCTCCGCTGGAGCGAAATGTCCGTCATAAACAAGAGTACGAAAAAACCAGACAAGTGATAGAAACTTTTTGGCAAAACCATCGCTCCAGAATTTTTCCCTGGAATCAAAATGGTGTAGTACTTGCGAGCATTTTGGCTGAGCGCTTTAGTGCCATTGTAAGTATCGCCAAACAAGATTTACGTACCGAACAAGGCCGCAAACAAATTTTAGCATCTGATGGGTTTTCTAAAGAGTTGATGCAAAATCTGGAAGGACTGGATGAAAGTTTGGTTGGCGTGGGGGATTTGCGATTTATCAATGGCATTTTAGGCAACTATTCGCGCACCATCGCATTTCGTTTGTCTGAACAAGAAAAGCGCATTGAACCCAACATTGAAGCTAAACAAGGTCTAATTGGTTTTCACTTCCGTAGTGCCCGAGGCGGACAGATAAAAATGGTGCAATTAGCGGGTGACGAACCGGAATGGAAAAGTGCTGATCTCGATTTAGTTGCCTCTCGCCTGATGGTGCTGGATATGCAAAACAAAGGTAATGCAATGCCGTTGCCACAATTACTTGGCTATCAACAGCTTGGTATTTTACCTAAATTTGCTACGTTTTATCGCCAGGGTTTACACCAGGCACTAAAGAATAATGATATTGAGGCAGGGTGGTTGGCAGGCCTCGATGAGGGATTGAATAATGGCTTATAAAGTTTTAGGTAAATTAGTCGGTAACACTGGTGATGCCAGTCAGTTAACTATGGTTGTACAAGACTCGTTTTCAGTACGCCGTGGTGAGTTTGTACGCATTATGCACCAGGAACGCAAAGATGAGGGGCAAGTCGCCGTACTGGGGCGAGTGACCAAGATAAGCCGTACTAATATGCTCTATAACGCCGGCTTTGGCGATGGTGTAACCGAGCTTGAGCTTTTGCCCGGTGCGAATGTAACTGGTGAGAATATGTTTGCTCAGGTCGAGCTGGTTGGTTACCGCGATCCTGTTACTCGTCAAATCAAAATTCCACGTCGCCCGCTTAACCCGGGTACCGCTGTTGAAACCGTCGATTTTCAGTTTTTGAGTGATTTTTACGAATTTAATGAACACTCCAGTTTGCACTTAGGTAACTTAGTAGGCTACGACAAAGGTGAGAATACAGTTCCTGTTTTTATTGACGTGAACAAGTTGGTCACTGAGCATTTGGCTGTTCTGGCAATGACGGGTTCAGGTAAGTCTTATACAGTTGGCCGCATTATTGAGCGTTTAGTTGCGGTTAATAACGGTACGGTAGTAGTATTTGACCCACATGGTGAATACGGTAAAGCCCTCGCTGGCGGTAATCTGCAATTCTCAAGCTTCTTAGAAGCCACTGACGATAAGCGTGATCAAGAAGCACTGCCACTGATAAAACAGACCTTTGAAAAGCTGCAAGCCGCCGGTGCAGGTATTCAGGTTTACTCGCCGCAGCATGAATCTTTTAAACATAAATACGCCAGTAAGAATACGCCATTAGCGCTTCAGTTTGACCATTTTGAAATGGACGATATTGCTGAAATATTACCTGGCTTAACGGAACCGCAGCAACGAGTACTCGATGTTGCAATTCGTTATTGGCGCTATGCAGATAAGACTGAGCCACGAGATATTAACCGCCTACGCTTCTTATTAGGTGATGGTATTGAAGAGTTAAAAGAGTGGGACGACCTTTCTGAAGCTGAGGCGAAGGCGTTATCAGGCCGTAGTGCCGCCGTCGCCTCGATGAAGCTTTCACGTGTGCTTAATGAAGCTAAAAGTTTTTACAGCGCAACAATGGCTGAGCCAACTGATATTTACAAAATGGTGGGTCGCCCGAGCAATCAACAGGGGCGTTTAGTCGTTGTTGACTTACAAGGTTTGAGTGATACCGCTAAGCAAGTCATTTGTGCACTGTTATCTAGTGAAATATTAAAAGCAGCCTCGAGCAAAACGGACCCGCTGCGCCCATGCTTTATCATTTACGAAGAGGGTCATAATTTTGCCCCGGCCGGCGGCAACGCAGTCAGTCACCGCATTATTAAAAAGATCGCTGGTGAAGGTCGTAAATTTGGTGTTGGATTTGGCATTGTGAGCCAGCGTCCATCGAAATTAGATTCAGATGTGACCTCTCAGTGCAATACGCTAATTACGATGCGCTTAAAGAACCCTGACGATCAACGATTTATAGCTAAAGCATCAGATATGGTGAGCAAAGCTGATCTGGAGGAACTCCCGAGTTTATCAACCGGTGAAGCTTTGGTGTGTGGTCGTTCAATCCCTGCACCACTGCTTGTTAAAGTTGGTAGTAAGGCATTAATTCACGGTGGTGAATCACCAGAGGTACTGCGTGTTTGGGGCTCTTTCAGTGGCTAAGGTGCCTATGCCTGAAGTTGCCTGGGTAAATGAGACATTTCCACTTTTAGCAAGCGGTAAGCTATTGGACCAGGATGTATTGGTCCACAGCCTGGGCTGTAGCGTTTGGAATACATTCGGGCATGAACAGTCATTTATGGCGGTAGTGGAATGCCCGGCTCCAGGGACATTTGGTGCTGATATTCGCTCTGACTCGGGCTGGTTTCATAAATCTTCTGCATCGCCTGTGTGTTTAATCGAATTTGAACGCTTTGATGGTTCAGCGAAGGGGCAGCAAAAGCTGGAAGAAAAATTAAAAAACTTACTGGAAGCAGCACAGCGCTGGAATCATTGCCCCAAAACCCTGGTCCTCAGTGCCTGGAGCCAGGGCTTAGTAGGTGTACCTGATACTCAAAAACTGAAAGACATATGCCGTATGGGTTTTACTTCGTCCACGGGTACCCAGGTAATCGCCGCTCCTGATGTTGAGGTGGTATTTAGTCGCTTTTTATTTATCAAAAACCTGAACATGATTGTTTTGGACAGAATTCACTATGAGGTGTTGATGTGAATATAAAATCAGCACATTTTTTGCCAGGGACGAATAAACGCCTTGGTGACAAATACCTGTTACTTGAATGCCTTGGTGATGGCAGCCATGGCTGGGTATGGCGGGCGGAACGCCTGAAAGATGGAAAAATTGTCGCAGTAAAAATCCCTAAGGATATTACTCGGGAAGACCGTCAGCTTGCCGAAGGTAAAGAGCTTTTAAACGTCGAGCCGCACGAAAATATTGTGCAAATTTTTGATATGGGCCGTATAGATAATGAATGGTTCTATATTGAAATGGAGTATTTTCCCAGCCAAACCCTGGCGCAAAAGCTCGATGACAGGCAGCGTAATTTTGGCCAGACCTATGAACGGTTGTTCAGAATATATCGTCAAGTGCTCTGTGCTGTGCATTATTTGGCCGAATTACCAGTACCAATATCTCATGGAGATATTAAGCCACATAACATTTTGGTTGGAGAGCGGGACCTGGTGAAGTTGACGGACTTTGGCAGCTCAGCTTTACCAGAAGAAATTTACGTTCGTACCCGTGAAAATGGCGGGACTGTGCTGTATTCGGCCCCAGAGTTCTCCAACGTCGATAGCCGTAGAGGCAGCCTGGAAGAGCTACTATTGGGCGACATCTATAGCTTAGGTGTTTTGCTATACCAGCTGCTGACAGGAAAGCTGCCCCATGATACGCCAGCACAAGTTCAGCGCCACGCACCTTTCAAGCTTCCGACAGAGATTAATAGCTCTATTCATACGGACCTAGAACAAGTGGTTCTTACTTGTTTACAAAAACGAGCGGAGGATCGCTTTTCCACTATTTCCGACTTAATTCATGCATTTGATTCTGCTGCCACTAAGCAATTAAAAGTTGGTGCTATTGCTCCCGTTTTTCAAACTAAACCTGCTCAGGACTGGTCAAGTGCGGTACTTGAAGCAATGTCCGATCAATCTTACCAAAAAGCTGCTCAATTAGCGTCGCAGGAGTATAGCCGCAGTAAAGATCTACAAGCTTTACATCAGCAACTTATTGCCTTGTATCGCGCCAATCGCTTATTCGACTTTGAAAAAGTTGTAGAAGATAATAAAGCGATCTTACTTGAGGGTAAATTGACTCAACCAGCAGCTTTGTTCGAGTTGATAGTTAAGGCAAACCTACAGTTACGCAATATCAGTCAAGCAAATTTCTGGCTGTTGCAACGAAAGCAAGCTGAAGCAGAAAACGCGGCCACCATGTATTTAGAATCATCTATCCTTGGCCTTGAAGCGAAATATTCTGAAGCAAGAGTACTATTGGAGAAAGTAAACCAAACAACTCCAATGAAGTTCCATGTGTTAAGCCAACTCATTTTAGTTTGCGAGCAAATGCGTGATTACTCTGGTGCAGCGGCTTATTTGAAAGCGGCATTGCGAGTAGCACCATTGGATAACAGCATGAAAGAGAAAAAAGAATTGTATGCAAAGCTTGGAGTTATTTGATTGAAAGGATGACCATTGCGCGAACAAGGCATAGTGGATATTTAACACTTCCGTTCACATACCGGACAAAAAAATAAAGTTTTACATAACGATTTCCTTCTTGATTGAGTTAAGACAAAAGCCTCTCCCCATTAGGGCGGAGGCTTCTCAGTTATAAGCCTTTAATTAAAAAAAGTTAATATTCATATACTTAGCTAGAATTATCGAAAAGAACTATTAATCTTTGCATAGTCAAATGGAGTGATAGCCGCCATTCTATTCGCATCCAGATAATCAGCCCACCACTGCAGCATCAACATTCGCTCCCCAAGATGTTCCGCCTTATGGATATAAGCCGCCCGTACTGAGCTACGTTCCTGATGACTCATCTGCCGCTCTACTGCATCCCTCGACCACAATCCCGATTCAATCAAAGAACTACACGCCATCGTCCTGAAACCATGTCCACACACTTCCGTTTTCGTGTCATAGCCCATCACTCGCAAGGCCTTGTTAAGCGTATTCTCACTCATTGGCTTACGCGGATCGTGATCACCAACGAAGATCAGCTCACGGTTTCCACTCATGCTTTTGATTTTTTCCAGAATGGTGAGAGCTTGTCGAGATAAGGGTACAAGATGTGGAGTCCGCATCTTCGAACCACGCTGAGAATGCTTAACTCCCTCCAGTGGCTCACGTTCTCCCGGAATCGTCCACATGGCAGTATCAAAATCAACTTCTGACCAGCGAGCAAAACGCAACTCGCTTGAACGGATGAAAACTAACAATGTGAGTTCAACCGCCAGTCGGGTTAACGGCCTGCCAGAATAGTGATAGATGCGTTGAAGCAATTCAGGAATGCGGTTAAGTTCCAGAGCAGCACGATGCTGTCTTTTCGCCGTAGCAACCGCACCAGCAATCTCTTGAGCGGGGTTGTAGTCGATTAATCCACTCTGTACAGCAAAGCGTATAATCGCGGTAGTATGCTGCTGCAAACGAGCAGCGACTTCGAGACGCCCAGACGACTCCACCGCTTTGATGGGGACAAGCAGATCCCGAGTCTTCAGATCAGCAATGTTCCGCTTACCGATAGCAGCAAAGAGATTATCTTCGAGGCTTTTCAATACACGAGCGCTATGCGATGCAGACCACTTCTGATTGCTGGCGTGCCACTCTCTGGCTACCACTTCAAATGTTATCACCTCTTGCTCATGCTCTACCTTAACAGCTTTCTTGTTCTCACTAGGATCGACGCCGTTAGCTAACAACTTACGGGCTTCATCCCGGCGACCTCTGGCATCGACCAGCGAGACTTCAGGGTATTTCCCCAGCGCCAGCATCTTCTCCTTACCGCCAAAACGATAACGAAGTCGCCAGTATTTGGAGCCATTAGGGTGAACCAACAAAACCATGCCTTCACCGTCAGTAAGTTTATAGGCTTTTGCTTCCGGCTTAGCCGAACGGACCTTCACATCACTCAGAGCCATGATGAGTATCCTTTCAAGGGCCCTGTGTGGGTACAAACATAATCGAACCGGGAAATACCCGCAGTTGTACCCGCATCAGTAAGTTGATGTAGATTGAATCAGGTTGACTTAGGTTGAGTGAAAAAGCGAGGAAAGCCTTGCGGATACTGGATTTCAGGCATAAAAAAAGACCTCAGTTGAGGTCTATTTACATACTTTTGGTGCGAAGGCCGGACTCGAACATCGCAACTATCCTTATGATCTTAAGAGATTAAAACTTATCATGTTGGGCATGATCCCATCATTGATACCATCAGTTCCGATTGGTGATAATCGAACACCAATCGATGGAAGTCATTTTAACCAATTCATCGTACACTTAACAACATTAATAAATAAGTTTCTATATAATCGAGTAACCTGAACCAGTTGGAAAATCTCATGTACTATGTTCTACATACTAAGTTATTAGCTAAAACTTTTATTTTATTATTATGCATTAAATACAACTGGATCTTATAAAACATTATCAAAGCCATGAATAAAAGATTAAAAAACATAAAATATTATTTAGCTAACTTAATTTAGTAAAAGAGCGCTATATACAGAGTGGAAAGTTATACACCTGATTAGAAGCTATACCTTTACAGTAAGGAAGTTAAATGACTTTTAATGAGGCGAAATTTGTAGCAAAATGATATAATACAGCAGATGAAAACTAAAATGTCATTATTTATCAATGATTTACAAAAAAGCAAAAGAATTTTCGTTACCGTTAGCAGCATTACCTGTTAACCAGTCAGATGGAGAGAATGGTGCAAAAATACCGTCTCATGGAAAAAAAATGATTAAAAATCAATCACCCATGCAAGAATTATTTGTCTTCAACGAGTCTGATACCGATTCAAGGGACTCAAAAATAGTTTCATCCAACGAAGCAACGGAGCTGACTGAAAACACTGTGGTTTCATTCTTCTGCGGTTGTGGTGGTCTCGACTTAGGATTTTTAGGGGGATTTGACTATAAAGGGGAAAGTATTCCTAAATTACCATTCAAATTATTATCAGCCTATGATAATGATTCCAAGTGCATAGACACTTATAATGCTAATATTTCTAATCATGGGGAAGTAAAGGATTTATCTAACTATAATCCTGAAGATGTTCCACCCGCAGATGTTTTAATCGGCGGATTCCCATGCCAAGATTTTGCTACGTGTGGTCCACGGCATGGTTTAACATCAGTGCGAGGGAGATTATATCAAGCTTTAATTAATTATATGAACCTTCATAAACCTCTCGTAGTCGTTGGAGAGAATGTACCAGGTTTGGCAAATATGGACCAAGGTAAAGTTCTAGAAACGATTAAAGATGATCTACAGAATACTGGTTACAAAGTGCAGGTTTGGACTTTATATGCACCAGATTATGGCGTTCCACAGCGAAGAACTCGTTTATTTATAGTTGCAGTCAGAGAAGATTTACATGGTTTCCCAGCCAAGCCTATAGCAACTCATCATGAAAGTAACTATCTAACTACTTCTTGGGCAATAGCTGATCTTGAAAAGATCATAGACGAAAGCATACCAAATCAATCTCAATTCTTTAAAGCAGCTAAAGCCAAAAATGGTAATGGGCAGGGTGACGAGAAAACATTAGCGAATAGCCCATCTTATACAATCAGGGCAAATGCAAAATCTAGAGTACAATTCCATTATTCCCTAGATAGAAGATTAACTGTCAGAGAATGTGCTCGCTTACAAACATTTCCTGACAATTTTGAATTTCCACACTCTGCAACGTCAAACATTATGCAGATAGGCAATGCAGTACCACCACTTCTTGCAAACAAAGTCGCTCAGTCAATAGCCAAATTTTTGGAGAGCATAAAATGAATACAACAAAACTCGATGAACAACTTGTCGATATTACACCAACGCCTAAAATATTAAGAACCCTTGGTGATATACCTTTTGCTGTATGGCAATGTCTTGCTGAGCTAACAGATAACTCCTTAGATGCTTTTGCTGATGCCGAATATCGTGGTCTCCTTATTGAATCCCCTCGTATTGATATATATTGGTCAACAGAATCTGTAGCTACAAATGAGCGAGAGATCGTTGTGCAAGACAATGGTAATGGAATGCCATTAAATGTTTTACAAAGTGCCGCCAAAGCTGGTTATTCGAGTAACGATCCGATCCATAATCTTGGTTTATTTGGAATGGGATTCAACATTTCTACAGCAAGACTGGGAGATGAAACAATATTTCTCTCAGCAACTCCAGATTCAAAAGAGTGGGTTGGAATAAGAATAAACTTCGACCAATTGATTAAAGCTCAATCTTTCACCGCACCAGTTATCCGTGTACCTAAAAAAAATGACAGCGAATCAGGAACTAAAATTATTATTAGGAACTTAAAAGAAGGCGTATATTCTGAGATAAGAAGAAAAGAAGGTATAATAAAAAAACAACTCGAAAGCATCTATACTCCTATATTAAGCAAAAATAAGGTCTCATTATATGTTCAGGGGAAAAAACTCGCCTCCAAAAACTATTGTGTCTGGTCAGACTCAAGATTTGTGATCCGTAAAGGCCAGAAAATAGAAGCAATTCAGCATATTAATCGCGATCTTGGTGATACATATTTCGATAAGTCGCGAAACAGATATTTAGTTGATGATGAAATAACTGAATTAGAGAGTGTTTATGAAAAAACAGGAAATCTCCCTGAACATATTGTCAAAAGGGCACGTAGATTAAAAGGATGGATAGGTGTACAAAGATATTCTGATACAGTAGATTTCGGAATTGATTTTGTACGAAATGGTAGAAAAATTCTTGTACAAGATAAATGCCTTTTTGGATTCGAAAATCCAGATACAGGGACAATAATCACAGAATATCCTGTAGAATTAGGTTCTACCGTTGGTGGACGACTTATTGGTGAGCTTCATGTAGATTACTTGATTCCGACATATCAAAAAAATGGGTTCGATACGTCTGACAGAGCATGGAGACTAACAATTGAAGCTGTTCGTGGAGCCGGTCCAATTCTTCCTAAAAGCCGAGCGGCTATGGGCTATGACGGTGATAATACATCACCATTAGGAAAGTTGGTAAACGCATATCGTAGAATAGACCCAGGCACAAAAAACCTAGCTATCGCAAACTCTTTAGCTAAAGAGTATTCGAAAAAATTCTATGCAGGTGAGTTAGAATATGAGTCAGATGAAAAGTGGTACAAAGTTGCACAAGAAACTGATCGCGCTCGTAGCGAAGGTACTGGTGGATTGACTCAAGTAAACCCAGGAAATAAACCATCAGACGATCTTGATGATTATATTCCACAAAATGGTTTATCAGATGAAGAAAAAAATGTTGAAAATAAAGGAAGTGAAGATACTAAACTAATTACACCCGTAACTTCTTTGAGAGATGAACTTATACAGAACTCAGATAAAGAAGAATCTCTATCGATGAAATATTCATATGATCTGACTCCAGGAATGGATGTTACCGCATGGAGAGTTAAGGACTTCCCAATAAAAATAAAAGGAAATCGAGTGCCATGCCATATTTTTATCGATGGGATTGAAATAGATTTTTTCTTTGACCCAACACATCCTATTCTGGCAGAATATCCTATTTCAGCAAAACAACTTTTACTGCAAGGGTTAGCAGAGAAATATAGTTTACGAAACCAAACCGTTTCAATTCAAGATGCTTTTATTGGTCTGGTTGACAACCACTTAGGTGAGGAAAGAATTAATTTCCAATCTCTTCAGGAAAGAGCGCAGTCTATATTGGCAAGCATTAAAGAAAAACTACCAACATTATTAAGCCATCGTTTTAACAAGGCAAAAGAAATTATAAAAGAAGTCGAGTCAGAAGAAGAAGAGTTGGCCAGAAGACTGATTGATGAGGCTCCGCACTTACTTGGAGACTATCAAAATGATCAGCTAAACGCATCAAAAACACTATCATATGTGTGCGATGCCACTGTTCAAAGACTTATTAAATCTTTCCCGGAAGAGTTTTTAGATAATAAACTTTTCGCGCAACCCTACCTACAATTAAATATTGGTAATGAGTCGACATGCGAACGATTGAGAAAAGTCTCATTAGATAAAATATTATCTTATCTTTCAGATGTAATTTTGTTATTACAAGGTGGGCGCGTACATAAAAAACAAGAGTTATTACGCCATTCTAATACATTATCAATTCTTGAAGGGCTTATGCATGAGTAAAGACATCACTTTTCTTGACGAAAATATTATGTCTGGAGGAGATTGGCAGGCTCTGGAATTAGCAGTGGTCAGATTAATATCTCATTGCGGTTGGAAAAATATACAGTATGTTGGAGGTTCTGGTGATAAAGGAGCCGATATTTTAGCTGTTCGATTTAATGACCATAACAATAAAAATGAATCATTCCTCTTTCAAGTTAAGGCTATTACATCATCTTCATATGTTGGGGTTTCGGCAATAAATCAAGCAATTACAGGTCAATCATACTACAGGTCAAAGATTGTTGTCGTTGCCACAAATGGAGATTTTACAAACTCAGCCTATAAGAGGAGAGACCAATTAAATAGTGAAGGTTTTAATATAAAACTTTGGAATGGAAATTTTCTACGTCTATTAATAGAAAAGTGGGATGTATATAGTTGTGACCGGAGAAAACTACGCAATTACCAAAAGGATATAGTTGAACTCGTAAAAGAGTGCTATACGAATCAAAGAAGTAAAACATTGTTTGTGGTAGCAACAGGTTTAGGTAAAACTGTTATTGCAGCGTACCTTACTAATTATTTTTTCAAAAATGGACTAAAAAAAGTTTTAGTCCTTTGTCATTCTATTGATCTTGCTTATCAACTTCAAAAATCTTTTTGGAGCCAATTATCGAAAAATATTCCTACACGTTTATTTATGAGTGGAGATGCTCCAGTACCTTATGAAGGTATTAACTTTGGTTTATACCAAACACTTTATGGGTACTTAGGAGGATTACAACCGGATGCTTTTGATTTAATAATAGTTGACGAGGCACATCACGCTTTAGCAAATGCATTTTCTACTTGCATTGAACATCTAAATCCCAAGTTATTGATTGGAATGACAGCTACGCCTTGGCGAGGTGATGGGAGAACGATAGATTCAATATTTGGAGAACCGGTAGCAAAAGTATCGCTTATAGACGGAATGCGTATGGGGTTCTTAGCTGTAGTTGATTACAGACTTATGTGCGACAATATAAATTGGGAAGAGATACCCAAATTAGCAAAAAATAAACTTACAATTAAAGATTTGAACAAACGATTATTTCTACCACAACGTGATGACGCAGTCATTGCAGAAATAATTAAGGTTATTCAATGTGTAAATAACCCACGAATAGTTGTATTTTCGCCTTCCAAAGGTCATGCTGATTCTTTTGCCAGTAAACTGGTATCCTCAGGTATATCTGCTGCAAATATGTCAATTGATGATAAAATTTTAAGACGTCAAATCCTTCTGGATTTCTCTTCTGGAAAAATCCAAGCGTTGACGGCTGTAGATGTTTTAAATGAAGGTATTGATGTTCCTGATGTTAATGTCCTCGTTTTTTTAAGAGCAACACACTCCCGTAGAATATTTATTCAACAACTTGGACGAGGTCTACGTTTAGCACCAGGCAAAGAGGAAGTCATAGTTCTTGATTTTGTCACGGATATAAGAAGAATCGCCGCAGTAAAAGAGTTAGATAATGAAGCAAAAAAATCATCTTATAGACAAGAGGCAGAGACTGTATTTTTAAGAGATGGAGTGGTAACATTCAGTAACAATAGAGGGCAAAAACTTATCGATGCTTGGTTAGATGAAGTTGCAAGTTTACAAGATCAAGACGAAGCAGAAAGATTGATATTTCCTGACACGGAGGCTTGGATATGAGTAATATTATACCAGAAAAAGTTGCTAAAACTGTTAAACAAACTGTTTATCTTGAAGCAGATAAAGTAAATTATTTATCACGATCTCGTACTGAAAATGGCATATTTTTAGCACAACTAGTTTCCATGCCTACGGTAGGGGGGAAACTATCTCAATATATGCGAAAAGATGCCATTCGCACATATATTAAAGATGCGATTTTGAATAGATATTCAAAGGATAAAACTGGAGAAGCAAAACCGGATGATCTTTGTTTAATCATTTCACAAATTTTTGGTCTTGAAGCACAGTTAATTGAAGAAAATTCAAAAACAAAAACATCTCTTTTCTATGCGGAAGGAGGTATGCATGTCATAGTTGTTGCAGATGGTACAGTCTTAAAATGGGAAACGGCATTGAGGAAAGCATTAGTACTAGTAGCATCGACACCTCTAACAGAACGTTGTGAAACAACAGTATCAATACTACTAACCCTTTTTGCAAGACATCAGAAAGTATCACCTTCAGATGAAAAATGTATACAAAAAGCTCTTTCTATATGTAATGCAAAGGCCTATATTTATGGAGATGATTGATCATGGACAACATAAGTAGAGAAGAACGACATCGTATAATGGCGTCAGTTAAACAAAAAAATACCAGACCAGAAATAAAAGTGAGATCTTTTCTTCATGCAAATGGTTTACGTTTTAAAATCCATGATAACAAACTTCCTGGAAAACCGGATATTGTTCTACCTAAATACAAGTTAGTTATAATGGTAAATGGATGTTTTTGGCATGGGCATACTCATGAAAATTGTAAGCTCGCCAGAGTACCAAAGTCCAATGTTACATTTTGGCTTGATAAAATTGAGAAAAACAGACAACGCGATCAGCACAATATTTCCGATCTTAATAAATTAGGTTGGACAGTTATCGTTATTTGGGAGTGTTATTTATTTAATAAAAATTATCTTCCTCAATTAGTAAATTGTATCAAGTCGGAAACAGAGGATACTACTTTAGTATTTGATGTGTACCCCTCCCAATGGCCTGTAAAATAATAGTCACACTTCCACTTTTCGTTTTTTGCGTATTCCCCTGACAAAATAACACACTTGGATATTATCGTTTGAACATATTACAAAAAATATTAATTACCGTTAAATCATACTGATAATAAAACTAACGGTTTCCATTAGTTAATTAGTAGCGTTATGTTTACCACTTTATATTGACCAAGGACAGTGCCTGTGTTTTTCCACTCAATTATTTAAGCTATCTCAATGAGTTATATGCAATGTTGTAAATTCGTCTAAAACTACCAAGTGAATAAACTCCCGCTAAGAGACAATTCACATGACAAAAACTATAACAACCAGTAAGAAACCCGTTAATTTCGCACGGCTGGATCAAAGCACCAAGCACATCAAACGACATAGTAGCAACGTGCGCTATTGAACGCGAAAGTAGACTCATTGCCAAAATGCTTACCTAACGACTGTTCAGAGTGCATTGGACGAGCCTTTTTTGTATATATTATATATTGTGGATTCTTTGAAAAAGCACTCATGTCGTCCATTACTTAATGGTACGCCATCCCAACCCTACTTTATTGTTATAAATCAATTAAAATCAATGATATATGAATATTCCTGCACATCTTGAGGAAAATCGCAGAAAAACATTCTACAGATCTACATCTTCCCGATAAAGTTTTGATAAATTATGTCATTGACAGAGCATTAAAAATACTGTATAAATAATTAGTTGAACGTATTGATCGAGGAGGTCATTAAATGAGCACATTTGAATTACTTAAGACTGCAAATGAAATGACTTTTACAGATGAAAAGGTTCTTATGTTAAAACAGTATCTTAAAGAACAAGATAGAAAGTTTGAGATTGAATCCAAAAAATGCTTGATTGACGAGCAATTACTTTCAAAATCTTACGAAGCCTAAGATCCTATAAAAAAGAGCAATTTATAAATTGCTCTTTTTTTATTTATATAAGTATGTTAAGGAAAACATTTAATTATGACGCCTTATCTTATTTGTAAATTTGAAAAGCAAACCCTTAGCAATCTTATTAAAGAGTGCTTTGATTCCAAGTTTCCTGATGTATATAATAAAATACAGATTGATTATGTATATCGATACTTGAAAGACATAAAATGCAAATCAGTTTTGCTTGAACCTGTTTATATTGATAAAGATTACCTGGAAGACTATAAACAATATTATGTAAAAGGATTTAATAATAAAGGATATAAAACGTCTCGACTCCATTTTTTTTCTACTGAGTTGAGTCATAAAATCCTCGACAGATATTTAGAAGATGGTATTAGTTCTGATGAAATAAAAATATTACAAGAAACTTACCTTGGTTTTATGGTCATCAAACCATTACCTAAAACATTCATTGGGAAAACATGCCTGAAGCCTTATGATAGTTTAATTAATAGTGATGATAAAAAATGCATAACACGTGAGTATTGTGTTGATCTTTTTGGGATACCGCTCAAAGTTGAATCAATTGCTTTCCAAGAACAAGATATGGTAGTAGCAGCATATTCAACTACTGCTGTTTGGTCTTCACTTCACGCCTTAAATTATTGTGATATACGCACAATACCATCTTGCAGTGAAATTACAATTAATGCAATTAATCATATAAATAACTCTCACAATAGCTTCCCAAATACTTCATTAACTACTAAACAAATGCTGAGAACTATAGATGTAGAGAAAATCAAACATCACCTCTTCAAAGTAGAACAATTAAACAATGAATCTTTTCATGACATTGTTAAAACACATATCGATAGCAAGATCCCACTTTTATTGAGGGGGTCAATTTATGGAATAGTGGAAAATAACAAATATACAAGAAAAAATGATTATACAATTACTATATTAGGCTATAAGGAAAGGAACAAAAGTAAAGCTATATATATTCATGATGATCGATTAGGCCCCTTTGTTAGGGCAAGGTATAAAAAGGTTGATATTGAATCAAAATTTAGCTGGGGATTAATAGTCCAAGAAAAAGATGACCAAACAAGGTGGATGGCTCCCCAAGAGGTATTCATACCCGATATACTAATATCCATAACACCTAAAAAGGTAAGACTTTCTTGTGGTCTTGCAATGAATACTTGCAATCTTATGAGATTGATATATTTAAAGATGTTAGAAATAGAAATATCGAATAAAGAGTCTCTTCCAAAACTTGAATTCTCCATGCAACTAAAAGAAATATCAGATATAAGAGAGAATTTCTTAAGCTATGATTTTAGCAAAAGTAATGATATTGAAGCAGTGCATTTATGCAAAAAAAATCGCATTGATTTTTTAACTCAATCATATGCGAGATATCATTGGGTAGCATCCTTCAAGTTGAATAATGAAGATGCATTTGATATTTTATTTGACGCGACAGATATACCTCAGGGGGATGCCGTATCATCTATAATATACAAGGACATTTATAACTCCAAAGCTATTTTAGATGTAATGAAGATACTTGCTTCTAATGAAGAGGTTCTCAATGCTATACTTCATGAAATTCCATCATATAGAGAAAATAGCTTCCTGCTTTCATTATTTTCCTTCTTAATGACTAAAGATTACGATTATGCAAACTATCTGGATGAATCCTATGGTCGATTAAGAGCACCGACATATCTTAAACAAGAAGAATATTATGGTGGCAAAATAACAGGTAATAAGTCATCAGAAGTTTTCTATGGTCGTAGCGACAAAACTTTAAAAGAGGTCACAAAAGATCTCAAAAATAATATTAGAAAATCATTTTTGATTTGGGCCATTACTCATGAAGGAGCCTTAGTAATTGGTAAAGAGATAGATAATAATGGACATCCATCTCTAACAGGTTTCAAACCAGCCAGAATCGCGGGTGAATTATTTATTGTGGATGGAGTATATTATATAAATTCTAAGTCGGGTCGCTATAGCAGAGATTATACTAATCCACGCAAGCTTCTTGAGAATGCCATAAAAAAATTCCGTGAAGTATTTCCTGACAATGAACTCTATATAGAAATAGAACCCTTTGATCCGTAGTTTGAAATTGTATGAATAAGCAAGGGCTAACTCATCGAAGCGCTACGCTGCTTCTTCGAGTTCCCCTTGTTTTTTCGCCCTTCGGTTGAAAAAAATTAAAAGCAAAATCAACACACGGCATTGACATTACTCGCTTCTATCATATAAATAAATTAAGCATAAGGAATATGCTTTTATTTAATTGTATGAAAAGGAGTTCATATGTTCGAAAATAATACTTTTAATAAGATCGTTGTCAGTAAGCACTCCCATAATGGAAACGTTAACGAAGAGAAGCTCACACACAACCAGCTTCGTTCTCATTGCGTCAGTGTAAGATTAAATGATGAAGAGCTAACGCTTCTCAATGAGAGACGTTGCCGTCATCCTAAAGGCGAGTGGCTTCGCTTATCTTTACTTAATAAACTTCCTGCTGTCGTTCCAGCTATCAATTTTGAAGCCTGGAAAACCCTTGGTGAGATTTCGCAGAAGCTAAACAAGCTTGTGGCTCATCTTGATAGCAAGAGCTATGAAAGCTCTCTGACGCAAACTGAACTCTTCGCCGTAAAGCGTCAGGTCTCAGAACTTCGCTTGCATTTAATTACCGCTGACCTGTGGAGAGCTTCCCATGAAGGGAATGCAAAAAATCCGCAGGGGTAAGAGCTTCGCTGGTGTAGTGCTTTACGCATTAAAACCAGCTTCTCATCATAAAAAAGATCCGATAGTGATTGGCGGGAACATGGATGGAAGCTCCGCTGAAGATCTGATAGTTGAATTTAATACCACAAAAGCGCTTCGTCGTGATGTGGTCAAACCCATATGGCACAATTCGCTTCGCTTGCCGAAAAACGAAGCGCTGACAGATGCTCAGTGGTCAGGGATTGCTGATGATTACATGTCCCGAATGGGCTTCTCTGAAACGCACCTCAGATGCTATGTCCTTCATGATGATGCGGCCGGCCAGCACATCCACATTATTGCCAGTCGTATAGATCTATCCAATAGAAGTCTTTACTTGGGCAAAAATGAAAACCTCATCAGCACCCGTATCATCCAACAGTTAGAAATAGATCACCATCTGACCAAAACCAAAGGGCCAGAATTGGTAGCATCACCATCCCCAGCTTCGCTATCCAGAAAATCCCAGCCCCAAAAACCGATAATCGCAATACCGAAGCCTAAAAAGCTATCGCGTAACGAAGCGATGATGGAGAAGTATAAAGGAGAGCTATCACCCAAATCGGTTATTCAGGAAGCCCTGGAAGCATTACTTGTCGATAAACCATCCACCACTGATTTTGTGATGCAGCTTGCCGCCAACAATATCAAAGCGCTTCCGAATATTGCCTCAACAGGGAAAATGAATGGGTTTTCATTCGAATATCAGGGGATTGCTTTCAAAGCTTCGCAGTTAGGAAAAGGTTATTCCTGGTCTGCCTTACAAAACAGGCTAGATTACCAGCCGGAACGCGACAATGCTTTCCTGTTTGCATTGAAAATGCCCTCAGTCAGTAAGGCATCGGTTAGCGAAGCGCCTGATAGTGCCATAGCAACACATCCACATGAAATCACAACAACGGAAGCTAACAGCCCCATAGCAGCGCTTATCCATGATAACAGTGCTGGTCAGGACGAATACACTAACGCTTCAGTCAAACCGATTCACTTAGAAGCAGGTGCTGGTGCTCAAGAAGCGTTTGCAACCCAAGCGGTAAAAGAAGCCTCCAAGCGAAGCTATATGGTTTCAACATTCAGATGGTTAGAAACCATCCCCTATCTCAACACCATTAATACCATCTTCAAAAAACTCAAAATCCCAACCCTTAAACGCCCTAAAAAACACAAAACCATCACTGGCATGAGAGTGGTAGAGATTACACCTATCCCCCAAAAAAACTTCATCGAATCTGCACCTCAATCCAAAAGAACTTCGCTTTCGATGTAAGGCTGGCAAGCCTTTTTTTTGACAGATACAAGTCAATATATTGATCGTTTATACCGATCGATAATCCATAGTTGATAGCTGGCATCTATCATTAATCTGTAATCGATCGGTACAAGTGATTTGCCTTTCCTGCAAACTCAGTCAAAATGTCAATTTACAACTATTCATCTAATAGACTGATTTAACTAGTCTATTTTCTTATTCTAATAAGAAGAAGGTTTTGAAATGGCAGATACCATCTCGTGTGTATTCCTTGATTTCTCCATAAAACGAATATGACTTCATTCAAACACATAGGAACTTTTATGAGTATCTCCACTACGAAACACCATAACATTGGTCTGTCTGAGCGACAGCAACAAGAAATCATTACTAATGAATTCGAAGTGTTTGGCGAAACTTTCAAGTTTGCGGAGATTTTCTCTGCGACTGTTATCAGTTCCAACCCAACAAATGCTCAAATCTTGGTAAAAACAGATGATGGCGATGAAAAGCAGATTTCAGCCTATGGAATCGCGTTCAGGCACTCACACAGGATTCGTCTATATGAGCTTCGAAAGTATAGTAACGATAACTTGTGTGTCGTATATGCAGATGCGATCATTGTTAATTTAAACACTGGTGAATATAAAGTAAACTTAAGCAGTAAAACCGTCATTATTCCAGCTTTACTGACAATACTATTTCATAATGCTTCGACGGCATCCTTTTTTAGAGCAATGCCTGTTCCGAAATGGTTTTATTTTCTCTTCACGTTGCTTTGCTTGGCTTCTTTCATTGCATTTTGCTCATTGCTTATGGGATTCAAAGACGGATATGTGTGGGATGAGCACAAATATATGTGGCTCACATATTTTCTATCAAGGATCGGAAGCTTCGTTTGTATCAAATGGATTAAAAGAAGAAGCGAGAGATTTGAAAATGAACTTAGAAACCTTATTGAGTCAGTAAAACGCTAAAATTTAAAAATAAAACGGAAATTTTTGTATGAAAAAAATCATTATCGTAGGATTCGTTTTTATGACCTTGGCAGGTTGTTCTTCAGTAGGCAACCAGTCATTGAAAAATGAGACGCAGGAAAGTGTGAAGACCAAAATTGTTAAAGGCAAAACTACAAAACAGGACGTGTTAGCATCGTTCGGTGAACCTGACAGCCGCTCCTTGATCGATGGTGAAGAACAATGGTCTTACACTATGTATAATGATCTTACCCAGCAATAGTGGACACGCGGCTAAGTGAGTAAACTCTCAGTCAGA